>Ga0209755_10005709_pt1 | contig 14049 bp, 19 predicted proteins | sample TergutCo191P1_FD_187301 | JGI IMG/M metagenome (GOLD analysis project Ga0209755, IMG submission 187301) | Cornitermes sp. P1 segment gut microbial communities from Petit-Saut dam, French Guiana - Co191P1 (SPAdes) (version 2) | ecosystem: Host-associated > Arthropoda: Insects > Digestive system... | reverse complement strand
CAAATTGTATCAAGGAGTAACTCTTGGAGCCTTGTCTACCAAGGGCGGACAAAGTATTAAGGGCGTTAAACGCCATCCTACAATTCACGATAATGTAACAGTTTATTCGGGCGCATCAATTTTGGGAGGCGATACTATAATCGGCGAAGGAGTTGTGATTGGCGGCAATGCGTTTGTTGTAAGATCGATACCTGAAAAAACGCGGGTGAGTGTTAAGAATCCTGAATTACAATATAAAAACAACAATATTTCTACGCACATTGAACTTGATCAAAAGGAGTTCTGGTATTATGAAATATAACATTTTAGATATGGTAGGCAATACTCCTATTATTGAATTAAAAAATATCAAGGGGACTCTGTCTCCTAATGTCAGTATATTCGCGAAGGTTGAGTATTTGAATCCAAGCGGTTCCGTTAAAGACAGAGCTGCAAGAGCGATGATACTTCATGGTATAGAAACAAAAGAGCTGACAAAAGATAAAATTATTTTAGATTCAACAAGCGGCAACACCGGTGTCGCTTACGCGATGTTCGGCGCGGCTCTCGGATACAAAGTAAAACTTTTTATGCCGTCAAACGCAGGCATAGAGCGAAAAAAAGTAATAAGAGCATATGGCGCGGAAATTGTCGAGACAAGTCCTCTTGAAGGATCAGACGGCGCGTACAATGCCGCGATGAAAGAAGCGAAGGACAAACCTGATCTGTATTTTTTCCCAAACCAGTATGACAATTTTGAGAACTCACAGGCGCATTATAACACAACAGGCGATGAAATTTACAAACAATGCAAGCCCACTCACTTTGTCTGCGGCACAGGCACATCGGGAACTTTTATGGGCGTGTCAAAAAAATTAAAAGATATTGATTTGTCTATTCAGATAACGCTGATGCAGCCAGATTCGCCCTTCCATGGTCTTGAAGGCATGAAGCACATGGCATCAACCATCAACCCTAAAATTTTTGACGGCAGTATTGCCGACAACCGTATCGAAGTAAAAACCGAGGACGCTTATAAAATGGCACGCCGTCTTGCCGCCGAAGAAGGATTGTTTGTCGGAATAAGTTCAGGCGCGAATGTTCACGCGGCTCTTGAAATCACGAAAACACTTTCCGCCGCTTCCTCCGGAAGCGATGGATTACGCGTTGCGACAATTCTTTGCGATAACGGATATCGCTATTTGTCGGAACCATTATGGAGAGATATTTAATGCTTAACCTTTTTTCCGAACATGAAGAAATTATACGCGCTGAAGGTGAAAGCGCATACCCCAATGAATGCTGCGGCATATTAATCGGCGAGATTGATAGTTCAGGCGTTAAAACTGTAAAAAACACGGAAGCAATCCGCAACGCGCGTGAAGACGGAGAGCAGTACCATCGTTTTCTGATAACGCCCGAAGACATAATGCGGGCTGAGCAGACAGCGCGAAAAAGAAAACAGGACGTTATAGGTTTTTATCATTCGCACCCGGATCATCCCGCTATTCCCTCTGATTACGATAAGGAGTACGCGCTTCCTTTTTATTCTTATGTGATAGTATCTGTTATGCAAAACAAATCGGAAGAATTAACAAGCTGGGAGTTAACAGATGACAGAAAAACTTTTGAAAGCGAAAAAATAAACATAGGAGATGAAAAATGATTAAAATTCTAATACCTTATGCGCTGCGTTCCTTTACAGAGCGCAACGCTGAAGTGGAAGTTGACGGTAAAACCGCGGGAGAGGCGTTGAACGCTCTTGCAAACATTTATCCCGATATTAAAACGCATTTATTTGCAGATAACGGACAACTAACTGCTCCGCAGTTGTCATCTGCTTTGCAGCTGCGCGATTTTATTAACCTTTTTATCGATGGAAAAAACATTAACACCCTTCAAGGACTTGATACTCCTGTAGCGGAAAAGAGCGAAGTAATGATAATCCCTGCAATTGCCGGAGGAACAAGTGGCTTTAGAACTTACCAATGAAGAAATTGCCCGATACAGCCGCCATTTGCTTTTGCCGGAAATCGGCGTTGAAGGGCAGGTAAAATTAAAAAACGCGAAAGTATTAATTGTAGGCACAGGCGGTTTAGGCGCTCCGCTCGCGCTTTACTTATCCGCGGCAGGCGTTGGAACAATCGGGCTTGTGGATTTTGACGAAGTAGACGCTTCAAATTTGCAAAGGCAGATTATTCACAGTTCCAAAGATATAGGAAGGCCAAAAGTCGCGTCAGCGAAAGACAGAATCAAGGGTATCAATCCGTTTGTGAATGTTGTTGTGCATAACACAATGCTCACAAGCAAGAACGCGATGGAAATATTCACCGGGTACGACATTGTCGCGGACGGAACGGATAATTTTCAAACTCGCTATCTTGTTAATGACGCGTGTGTGTTTTTAGGAAAAATAAATATTTACGGTTCGGTTTTTCAATTTGAAGGACAGTCAAGCGTATTTGGCGCAAAGGAAGGGCCGTGCTACAGATGTATCTATCCGTCTCCTCCGCCTCCGGGACTTGTTCCCTCGTGCGCAGAAGGCGGAGTAATGGGAGTTTTGCCGGGTATTATCGGAACCATTCAGGCGGCAGAAACAATCAAAATGATTGTAAGCGATTCTAAAGAATCGCATGGAGCCAAACCATTAATCGGGCGACTGCTTCATTTTGACGCGTGGCGGATGAAATTCCGCGAACTCAATTTAGAAAAAGATCCAAATTGCTCTGTGTGCGGAAAAAATCCTTCAATAAAAGAACTTATCGACTACGAACAATTCTGTGGATTAAAAAAAGATAAAGACGCAGAACCCATTGAAACAATTACCGCAATCGATTTAAAAAAACGCTTGGACGCAGGAGATAAAATTCAATTTATAGATATCCGCGAACCGCACGAACGCGCTATCGTTAAATTTCCAAACGCGATTATTATGCCGCTCGGTCAATTGGTAAGGCGAATGGATGAGTTGGATACGAGCATCGATTCAGTGTTTCTGTGCAAGATCGGACAGCGAAGCATTTTGGGAATACGCGCCTTACGCGAAGCAGGTTACAAAGGAAAACTTTTAAACTTGCAGGACGGCTTAAACGCATGGGCGCGTGATGTCGACAAATCGATGCCGGTGTATTAATCTTGGATACATGATAAACATATGGTAAAATAGTTTTATGAAAACAATTATTTCTAACGAAGCGCCTTCGGCAATCGGTCCGTATTCTCACGCGGTAGAAACGGGCGGTACGATTTTCACATCAGGGCAGATTCCCATACTGCCTGCGACAGGCGAACTTATAGACGGCGGAATTAAAGAACAAGCTGAACAGGTAATTAAAAACTTGAAAGCTGTTTTAGCTTCCGCCGACAGCGATCTTGATCATGTTGTAAAAACAACTTGTTTTCTGACCGACATGGCAAACTTCGCTGCGTTCAACGAAGTGTATGCCGCGCATTTTACAAGCAAGCCAGCTCGTTCATGTGTCGCGGTACGCGCATTGCCCAAGGGGGCGTTAGTGGAAATTGAGGTAATTTCACAGCTAAAGCAGTGTGCTGAACTAAAGCAAGGCGCGGAAGATGCCAAATGAGGTACACTTACAAAACACAAGGGACATGTTCAACAGAAATTCAATTTGATATTAACGATAATATCATCAGTAACATTTCATTTAAAAACGGCTGTAACGGTAATTTGAAAGCAATTTCCCGTCTTGCCGATGGTCTGACTGTTGATCAATTAATAAAAAAATGTAAGGGAATTGAATGTGTATCAAAGGGCATAAACAAGGGGACTTCCTGCGCCGATCAGCTTACTCTTGCTGTGATAGAAGCCGCGCAGCAAGCGCTGAAAAGTTCACCGTAAGCGCCCAAAACTCCCTAAGTAAAAATCATTAAAATTTTAAAATACAGAGAACTAAATGCCGATGTAAGCAGTCTAATAATAGGAGAGCAAAAATATTTTGGCGGATAAAAACGAAACAACTGAATATCTGGCGCAGCAAGCCTCAAAAGGCGATGAAGAAAGTTTCGTTAAACTCTGTGATTTGCTTAAAACAAAACTTTTTAGAACTGCAAAAGGCGTTCTCGGAAGCGAATCGCTTGCTCTCGACGCTGTAAGCGAAACTGTTTTTCGCGCTTTTAAAAGCATAAAACGGCTTCGCGAACCCAAGTACGCGGAAACATGGTTTGTCCGCATTTTATTAAATGCCGCCAAGGATTTATACAGGAGACAAAAATATGAAGTATTAATGGAAAAAGTTCCCGAAGGTTTGCATTATGATAATCACAGCGATTTAGAATTTTCGCAAATGATTGAATCATTACAGCCTGAACTTCGGGAAATAATCAGCCTTAAATATTATTCCGGTTATAAGTTAAACGAAATATCTGAAATATTAAATATACCGGAAGGAACTGTTAAAAGCAGATTAAGCAGAGCGCTAAATTTACTGCGATTGGATGTTTTAGATGAACAGTGATTTATTTTTACGGCATATTGAAAAAAATTGCGGCTGTGAGCAAGACTGTCTTGATGCTGCCGTGGAAAACGGATTGCGTAAAGCAAAAAATGACAGGTTATCGCCTGTAAAATTCTTAATGCTTGCCGCCGCGTGTGTGTTTACTTTCGCAATTATTATTACTATAAATTCAGGATCGTTAGATGTAATCACAGACAGATACTATCAGCGTATTTCTTTTGACGCGAATAGTTCTGAAGTAATCAATAATTATTTAGTTGATTTTATTATCAACATAAAGAAAAACTTAGGAGGAGAATAATGCTTTTATTCATCGGACTTTTATTTACAATTTTAATTTACGCTGTAATCGGCAGCACAGCGGGATTTCTCGGAATTATTGCCGACAGGTGGTCGTTAATAATCATTCTTGCTTCTTTATTATTTTTCCTTATAACTTCAAAGTGCGGGAGTGTTATCGGAAGATACATTGTATCAAGTTTCAAAAAGAATTATGAATACACAAAAAATGAAATGACGAAACTTTCCGCCGCAATTAAAAACACAATTAAATTCATTCTTGCCTCGGGTGGATTTGTATTTGTAACATTCGCGATTGTCAGTCTTGGACACATAGGCGCTCCGGAAAAATTAGGAGCCAGCCTTGGAATATGTTTATCATCATTAACATATGCTCTTGCAATCAGTTTTTTTATTTTCTTTCCGGCTCAAGTTTGGGCAGAAAATAAAATCAACTCTTTAAAGGATTAGATACTTGAATACATACTAAACATATAGTATTATTCAGTTATGGATATTAGCACAATCTGCGTACACGGCTGCGATAAAAAATACGACACAACCGGCGCTGTTTCCGTTCCTATTTTCGCGTCTTCAACTTTCGCTCACCCGGGCGTGGGGCAGAGTACGGGGTTTGACTATTCCCGAACGCAAAACCCCACAAAGGAGCATCTTGAACAAACCGTTACGGCGCTTGAAGGCGGCGCGGAAACAATCGCGTTTTCATCTGGTATGGCGGCGGTTTCAGCGCTCATGGAATTGTTTTCTCCGGGTGATCATATAATAGCGTCTTATGATTTATACGGCGGCACTTTCCGCCTCTTTTCTCACATATCGGAAAAAAACGGATTAAAGTTTTCTTACGCGGCAGCCGCGAATGAAATAGCCGCAAAAATTGCACCTAACACAAAAGCGGTTATTATTGAGACTCCAACCAATCCAATGATGAATGTGATGGATATCGCGGCAGTATCAAAAATCACTCAAAAGAATAATCTGCTTCTGATTGTTGATAACACTTTTTTAACGCCTGTTTTTCAAAGACCTTTATCGTTAGGTGCAAATATAGTGTTACACAGCGGGACTAAGTATCTCGGCGGTCATAATGACGCGCTCGGCGGAATGTTGACTGTGAAAGATAACGATCCGGCTGAACGGCTTCGCTTTATCGCGAAAACAACAGGCGCTGTACTTTCTCCGTTTGACAGCTTTTTAATCATCCGCGGAATTAAAACTCTTGCTGTTAGAATGGAGCATCATAATAAATCAGCGTTAGCAGTTGCAAAGTGGCTTGCGCGTGGAACTTCGCCGCAAGAAATTAATCAAAATAAGATAAAGAAAGTTTTTTATATAGGCTTGCAGGAGCATCCTGATTACGAGGTATCATGCAGGCAGGCAAGCGGTTTTGGAGGGATGATTTCTTTTTCTGTTGACAGCGAACAAACAGCAAAATCAATTTTAGAAAATGTTAAAATGATTAAATACGCTGAAAGTCTTGGCGGTACTGAAAGCCTTATTACTTATCCCCTGCTGCAAACTCACGCCGACCTTCCGCAGAGCGAACGCGAAGCGCGCGGTATTAACGGCTGTTTGCTGCGCTTGTCGGTCGGTCTTGAAGCAGCGGAGGATATTATTGCGGATTTAAAACAGGCAATGGAAATCCGTAAATGAAGTACGATTTTGATTCGTTAATCGAAAGAAAAAATACCTACAGTATCAAATACGATCCCCTCTCCAGAGGAAAGCCCGAAGATGTACTGCCCATGTGGGTTGCCGACATGGATTTCGCGGCGCCGCCCTGTGTGCAGGAAGCGCTTAATTCACGCGTTCAGCACGGGATTTTCGGTTACAGTGAGCCGGGCGCTTCTTATTGGGCTGCGGTGCAGGAGTGGTATAAAAACCGCTTTGATTGGAACATCGAAAAAAATTGGTTTGTTATAACTCCCGGAGTTGTAAACGCTTTGTATCTCGCTGTCCGCGCTTTTTCAAAACCCGGGGATGCCATTGTCATTCAGCAGCCTGTTTATTATCCGTTTGCTTCTTCGGTTCAAAAAACAGGACGTACATTGCTTGTTAATGAGCTTAGTCTTTGCAATGGAAGATACGAGATAGATTTTGAAGATTTTGAAAACAAAATAAAAGACGCTAAACTATTTATTTTATGCAGCCCGCATAATCCCGGCGGTAGGGTATGGAAAGGCGATGAACTTTTTCGCATGGGAGAAATTTGCCTGAAGCACGGCGTAATTGTCATCTCCGATGAGATTCATCAGGATATTATCTTTTCACCTAACAAACATCTTGTATTCGCTGCGTTAGACGATCGATTTGCCGGTATCAGCGTTACGTGCACATCCACTTCAAAGACGTTTAATCTCGCCGGATTGCAGCACGCTAATATTTTTATTTCCGATGAAAAATTACGCGCACTTTTTAAGCAGGAGTACGAAATCTGCGGTTTGAGTCAGCCGGGAATTATGGGGCTTATTTCTTGCGAAGCGGCTTACACAGGCGGGGCGCAGTGGCTTGATCAATTGATCGATTATATTAACGGAAACTTATCGTTATTGGATAATTTTTTACAAACAAATATTCCAAAAATAAAACTTGTTAAACCGGAAGGAACATATCTTGCATGGCTTGACTGCCGTGAACTTGGGCTTTCCGCGAAAGAACTGAATGCGGCAATTACCGAAAAAGCGAAATTATGGCTGAATGACGGCATTATGTTCGGAAGAGGCGGAAGCGGTTTTATGCGGATGAATACCGCATGTCCGCGTTCGGTTTTAGAAAACGCGCTTGAGAGGCTGAAGAAGGTTTTTTAAATCCTCTGCTTTCCCGTATAATCGGTCACAACCATTTTATACGCGCATACATTTTTAATTTGATCATTTGTAAATTTATGGGCAATATCTTTTTCAGTTTGGTGCTTCATAAGCATATTAAGAGCGTAAATTTTTTCATCGGGATTTTCAATTATTTCAATTTTTCCAAAACCTATTATGCTTTTATACGCGTATCCGTAATTACACGCCTGCTCGCCTTCAATTAATTTGGAATCACAGTCAATTTCAAAGCAGGCGTCATTGTTCTTTTTAATAATATCAAGTTTTTTTCCTTCGGGTGCGCTGTGAAAAAATAAAGTTAAAATTTCTTTTTCAAAAGTATATCCGTAATTTAACGGAATGACATAGGGAAAATTATTTTCTGACAAGCCAATTCTGCAAACTTTGCATTTTTGTATGATCGTTAATTTTTCATTTATATCGGTGATTTCTCTGTCTTTTCTTCGCATTGTTACCTCTTAATTCCCCTCAATTTTTTCGCAAAACCATTTTATAACCTTGTTATACGATTTGCCGGTTATGGTAATTTTTATTTTACTTCCTATTTCAATATTATGTTTTTTTAACATTTTTCTTCTTATCAAAATCGCATAACTATATGTTTTATTATCTTGATTATTCGCTAGTAATGTAATTTGATTGATATTTCCTTCCAGTTCAGGAAGCAATTCATCAGAATTTAGTTTAAATAGTTTTTGTATATTTATTTTATTATCAATGTTCGCTACTTTTCCTGATAATTCCAGCCTGCTTTTATCGGATTTACATTCAGCTTTTAAAATCGGTATATCCTGATTAATTTTCTTTTTTTTATTGATTACTTCTTCGCTTGTTTTTTCTGTAATAGCGTCTTTTATAAATTCCCAAGAGCCGTTTGCTGATGATAAAGGAATGTTGTTTTTTTGCAGAATAATTGACTGTCTGTCAATAATGCCGGAAGTCGCGTTATTGCTTGTTAGGTGAAATCCATTGTTAAGCGGACACCGATAGACATCCAGATACGTGCCGCGGGTCTCTTCAATATACATTGCCCTGTCGTATGCCGCTTGCACGGTTTCGTAAATCTCTTTATATTTTCCGTCTCTTCCCTTGCAGCATTTACCCATTAAGAGCCTCTTGGACTTCAGCTCATTAACTGACGCATTTGCTCTCCAAGCGCAACCGCTTCTTCCTGTGTCGGCGTTGAGGTCTGAATGAAGACTCCTTTGCGCCCGAAAAAGTCAATAAGTTTTTTGGAATACGCGGCAAGATCCGTAACGCCGTCGTCCTGGGCAGTTCCGCCCAAATGGTCCCAGTAAAAATGGCGCAGGCAGAGAACGGTCTTGCCTGATACCGCGTCTCGCACTTTTTCCCAGTTCTGCACCTGAGGGATTGTAAAATCAAGTCCGCGCAAGCCCGGTATTTCCATCATCGCTTCCGCGACGTTTGAAACGTCTCCGCAGGAATGAACGACAATGCCGCCGAATTCTTTCGCTATCATAGAATTGTACTTAACGCCGAATTCGCGGTAAAGGTTAGGTGACAACAGAGCTGCAGTATCGTCGCTGACGCGGATGCCCATTTTTTTCGGCACATACCAGAACTCATGGCTTACCCCGTAAAGGTTTGTTATGCGCTTTAACATTTCGCGGATATAGCCGATAGTCGCCTCGGTAATTTTTTCCATGAGCGCGTGCACTTCGTCAGGATAGACAAGAGTGGCTTCTATAAACGATGTGTATTCCCAAATCAAAGACGCCGTAACAAGAGGAGAGGGAACGTTCACAACCCTCAGCGGAATTTTTGATTTTGCCTGAAGCGCTTCGACATGTTTCCACGCCTGCTCAAAATAAGGATTGTTAACAGGATCGGGAACTTTCAATTTAAAAACATCATCAACATTATCTTCGTTTATAATCGCTGTTACCCACGGATCCGCCTCATCATTTGGTTTACATTCGCATCCGAAAGCGCCTGCTATAATATTGATACCCTGATTCGGTTTGATGTTTGGAAAACCGTAATCATATATTCCTTCGCGTTTTTTCGCGTGATCTTCCGCCCATTCAATTTCCGCTTCGGGATTATTGTAAAACTTTTTGGTCGCCATGTGCATCGGACCCACTTCAATGACGAAGGGCACTTCCTTTAATTCTTCCATGCGCCAATTTGCTTCAATCAATTTTTTCTTTGTTTCGATACTGAGTATATCTGCCATTTTATTTCTCCTGTTTGTGAATTATATCATATTTTTCTCCAAGCCGCGCGGCTTTTGTTATTATTTTTTCCAGATACCTGCCTTCTCTGTCGGAAAGACCGGCGCGGGAAATCATATCATGCAAGAAACGGGTTTGCTCTTCTCTGCCCGGTTTGTAGTAAAAATTGAGGTTTGCGAGCTCGCCGGTTATTTCATTGACCAGAATCGAAATTTCTGTTTGATTCATCGGTGTCCACTCTCCTTTGACAGGCATCTGCTTTTCCATGGCAAGGAAAAACTCGTAAGCGTAGATTTGAACAGCGTGAGACAGATTAAGAGACGGATGCTTTTCGGATGCGGGAATATGTGAGGCTATGCCGCATAAATTCAGCTCTTCTTCTTCAAGACCGGTTCTCTCATTGCCAAACACAATGGCAGCCGGCCCCGGGCGCTCTGCGAGCCATGCGGCAAGGGCGCGAGGCGTCATAGAAACAGCTTTCCTGTTATGTCCGCGGCGTCGGGTTGTACCTACGACTATCGGGCAATCATCAACAGCTTCGGCTAATGTATCAAAGGTCTTGGCATTTTCCCAAATTTCCTGTGAATTTGCCGCCCTTGCTAAAACTGTATCGGTAAACAGAGGCAGAGGAGCGGCAAGGCGCAGATCGGTCAGTCCCATATTCTTTATTGCCCTGCAAACCGCTCCCGCGTTACCGGCTTCTGATACACGGCTTAAAATTATCTTTACATCATTTAAAAGCATTTCTCATTATAGTAATCAAATTCCTTATTTTATAGATATGTTATGAAAGGTGTTGAAAGGTTGACAAAAATACAATTAAAACTTAAACTGATAGAGTATATCTTTTGAAAAATGATATTAAAATATTATCCGGCAAATGAGGAAAATGAATGCAGAATAATGACATCGTAGAAGGGTTTGACGATGAAAAAGATGATAGCCTCAAAATAAAACTTGAAAAGGTTATTGAAGCGCCAAGATGTCTTTTGTTGACATTAACCGGGTATATCGACACGTATAATTCAAATTTCTTTCAAAAACGCGTCCAGAAGGCGATTGAATCGGGGTTTGTCAGATTGATTTTTCAGTGCGGAAGCCTAAATTATGTATCGTCCACCGGTATCGGCTCGTTTACTACATTTTTAAAAGCAGTAAAGCCGCAGGGCGGAGACCTTGTTTTGCTGGACATTCAGCCAAAAGTATATGAGGTTTTTCAACTTCTCGGATTTTCTCAGTTTTTTAATATTAAGGACAGCATGGCTGATTCGATTATGTTTTTCAGTTCCGGTAAACCGCCTGAAAAGCCGTCTGTTTTTCCAAAAATTATAGCATGTCCTCTCTGCGGCAGGAAATTAAAAGCGATAAAGCCCGGGCGGTTTCGCTGTTCGGAATGTAAAAGTATTTTAGCGATTGACGATGCAGGCCAAGTATTATTAGGTTAAAAGGGGTGTAGTATGGAAAATAACAAAATCGAGCAATATTTAGTCGATATGATGCTAACTTATGAGCAGGTTGACGGTAATATTTGGCTGCTTGAGGACGAAGAGCGCTCTTTACAGGGCGTTGTAGTTATGCAGGCAGATACAATGGTTATTGTCAGAGCGGAAATCATGGATATTCCAAAAAACAATATTTTGGAACTTTACACAAAGTTACTTGAACTAAACGCTACAGACACCATTCACGGCGCTTATGCTGTTGACAGCGCTAATAAAAAAATCATTTTAATCAACACAATACATTATAACACAATGGATTATGATGATTTTAGATCGTGTTTAGAGGCATTTAGCCTTGCCCTTGCCACGCATTATCCAATTCTTTCCAAATATAGAGAAAAATAGGAGCCAAAAATGGGTATTTTTTCAAGACTTAAAACTTTAATTTCGTCAAACGTTAACGCCGCGATCAGTAAAGCTGAAAAACCGGAAAAAATGTTAAATCAGCTCATTATCGAGATGAATGAACAATTAATCGAATCAAAGAAAGCCGTTGCCATGGCAATTGCCGACGAGAAAAAACTCGAGCGTGAAAAAGACAATCAATTTGCTCAGGCAAAGGAATGGGAGCGCAAGGCGATGCTTGCTGTCACAAGCGGCAAAGACGATCTTGCCAAAGAAGCCCTTCTACGCAAGCAGGAATACGACAATGCCGCCGCCGAGTACCAAAAACAATGGGAAGCCCAGAAAAAATCGGTAGATTCGTTAAAAGAGAGCCTTCGTGAACTCCAAAACAAAATTGAAGAAGCCCAGCGCAAGAAAAACCTCCTCATCGCCCGCGCCAAACGCGCCGAAGCCCAGCAAAAAATCCAGGACACCATCTCCTCTGTCTCCGGCAACCGCAGCGCCTTTGACGCCTTCGACCGTATGGCAGCCAAAGTTGACGACATGGAAGCCATGGCAGACGCGTCCAAGGAACTTCAGGAACTCAGCGATGACACAAATCTGGAGAAAAAGTTCAAAGCCCTCGAAAAATCAGACTCTTCCGCGGATATGATGCTGCTGGAACTGAAAGAGAAGATGAAAGCCCTGCCGGGGAGTTGAGAGGTAGGCTGCTCGGAGTTTTTTACTTCATTTTTCAACAAACCTCATGTATTATTCTCCTATGTCAAAAAACAATCCCCTTATCAAGCCATTTTTGAAATGGGCAGGGGGTAAGAGGCAATTACTGGCGGAAATAAAAAAACATCTGCCGGACGGAATAAATAACTATACCTATTTTGAGCCGTTTTTGGGTGCCGGCGCTGTTTTCTTTTACTTACAGCCGCAAAAAGCTATTATAAATGATTTTAATGAACAGCTAATCCTTACTTGTAATGTAATAAAAGAAAATGTTGATGAACTTATTGCTCAGCTTAAGAATTATCAGAATAAAAATGATGAAGACAGTTTTTATTCTATCAGAAACATTGATCGCGAACCGGAAAAATTTGTTAAGTTATCAAATATTGATAAAGCCGCCCGGCTTATATTTTTAAATAAAACATGTTTCAACGGTTTATATCGTGTTAATTCACAAGGGCTTTTCAATGTGCCTTATGGAAGATATAAAAATCCTTCAATATGTGAAGAGATTACTCTGCGATCAATTAGCGAATATTTTAATTCAAATAAAATTGAAATTTTAAATTGTGATTTTAAAGATGCTGTCGCAAAAGCCGATAAAAAATCATTTGTTTATTTTGATCCCCCTTATCATAGTCCCGATAAAACTAATTTTACCGGGTATCAGGCTGACGGGTTTGATGAAGACGAACAGGAGCGGCTTCGCGATCTTATCATTAAATTGACTAATCGGGGAGTAAAATGTCTATTAAGTAATTCTGATACAGATTTCATTCAAGAATTATATAAAAATGAATTATTTACAATTATAACAGTGCAGGCAAAAAGAGCGATTAATTCTGATTCCACAGGAAGAGGTAATGTAAATGAAGTTCTAATTAAAAATTGGAATGATTGATAAAAAATATGATATTATTTCCATGTCCGATATAACAAGCGCTTGTTCTTTTCTAAAAAAAGTCTATATTTTCAATTTTGCCTCTACACTTCCAAATTTTCTCTAAATTTTTGCATTTTTTTCCATTGGCTAATGTGGATAACTTGTGTAAAACATCTTAAGATATTGGCTGCTATATCAATTTTTAGCAAATTCTGTGTTTAGTTAATTTTTTACTGATTATTCATTTTTACTAATTCCTTACAGGATAAGGACTTATGAATATTTTATATTAGAATTTGTATAAAATATATTAAACTAAAACATTTTAAAAAAATTGAGAATTGTGGAAAAGATGTGAATGAAAAAACAGTCAAGGAGAAAAAAAAGCTGTATATTTACTATATACAATAAAATTCAGACATTTATTCTATTTTATCCAATAATTAGTAAAATAACGTCATTTTAATTTTTCTATAAGTGATAATTACTATTTTTATGTGCCTTGCATATCTTTGTAAATATTGCTATTCTCTTTCAAACATAAGCATTTACCTTGGCTCTTGCTTTGCAATTGGTCGGGAATGTACAAGGAGCATTAATAATGAATGATGACGTAAACGGAATGCGCACGCTGCTTAAGCTGCGAAACATCGGCATAAGCGCGCATATCGACTCAGGAAAGACTACTCTTTCGGAGCGGATTCTGTTTTATAGCAAGAAAATTCACGCAATTCACGAGGTTCGGGGCAAAGACGGCGTTGGCGCCACGATGGATCATATGGAACTTGAAAGGGAACGCGGTATCACAATTCAATCAGCCGCGACGCA
>Ga0209755_10005708_pt1 | contig 14050 bp, 16 predicted proteins | sample TergutCo191P1_FD_187301 | JGI IMG/M metagenome (GOLD analysis project Ga0209755, IMG submission 187301) | Cornitermes sp. P1 segment gut microbial communities from Petit-Saut dam, French Guiana - Co191P1 (SPAdes) (version 2) | ecosystem: Host-associated > Arthropoda: Insects > Digestive system... | reverse complement strand
CTTAGAACATGCAGTAACGGTGGTGTGTTATCACATAAGGCAAAACCACAAGTCGTATGTGTCGCATTCTAAATATGTATTTTGTTCGTTGTAGTATTAGGGTCTCCTGAAAAAGTCTGTTTTTGTGGAAATCCTAAAAAAATCATGCTATTATGTAAATGTTAGTATTTGATTGCACAACAGCATGAGGGTTGCCGGAAATATGAAAAAGCACATTGTCAGTTATGCCTTTCTTGCGCTTGCGTTATTATGTATCATAGCCGGAGTTACCCAAGGCGGCTATCATGACACATTGCAAAGAGCCATTGTCATATGTTTGGAGTGTATAGGGGTTGCTTAAGCGCAGATATATTCAACTTTTGTCCGCAATTATATACAATGCAAATATTGTCGGCTTTGCCCGTGGCTCCATCTATACGGGCGATATAAAAGGTTTGTGCGTCCCCGGACTTAACTGCCACTCCTGTCCGGGCGCTATTGCAGCATGTCCATTGGGCAGCCTTCAAACAGCATTGGGTGATGTAAGGACAAAGCTGCCATTTTATGTCGCAGGGGTTATGCTTCTGTTTGGCGTCTTGCTGGGACGAGCGATTTGTGCACTCCTATGCCCTTTTGGACTGATACAAGACCTCCTGCATAAAATCCCGTCGCCCAAACTACGCAAGAGTAAAACCACGCGTCGGCTATCACTACTCAAGTACGCAATATTATTTGTATTCGTGATTTATCTTCCTTTGCATTTTTTGTGGGTAAGCGGCGTTGGCGTACCTGCATTTTGTAAATACCTATGTCCCATGGGTACACTTCAGGCCGGAATTCCATTGGTAATTGCCAATGAGAGTTTGCGTGCGATTACGGGTGTGCTGTTTCAATGGAGGTTAGTGTGGCTCGTTTTAGTTTTGGTGGCAAGCATCTTTATTTTCAGACCATTCTGTAGATTTCTATGCCCTTTGGGAGCGATTTATTCTCTGCTAAATAAATACGCCCTGTTTGGCATAAAGGTTGACGCGCACCTCTGTGTCGGGTGTAACTTATGCATAAAATCATGCAAATTGGATGTGCATAAGATCAATGACCGTGAATGCGTCCGCTGCGGGGACTGCCGTCCGGTATGCGCCCATAATGCAATCGTTTACAATAGAAAGGTGAGAGAGAAGCATGAAAAAAAGTAGTAAAGTGGTTATAGTAATTTTATCGGCTTTGCTGGCAATCAGTCTGTATGCAAATGCTGTCATGGTATACCGGATAAATCGCGACTTAGCCGGATATCGGCTTGCCGAGGAGCGTGGCGACGAGCTTGGCAATGGGAATGGCGATGAAAGTGCGCTTTCGGAGAGCGAGCGGGCGCCGGACTTTAGCGTGCGGCTGCTGACAGGAGAAACCTTTACACTGTCCGACCACAGGGGTACTGTTGTGGTTCTCGATTTTTGGGCGACATGGTGCGGCGCATGTGTGGTTACAATGCCTACCGTACAAGCGTTATCAGAACAATTCGAGGGCAGCGTAATTTTTGTTGGAATGAACGTAGCCGAAGATGCAGATCGGGTACGGGATTTTATTGCCGAACGAGGATTTACCTATCCTATAGGGCTTGATGAACATGGAGATATCCACAGGGAGCTATTTCCGTCTCCGGGCATACCATACAAGGTTATTATCGACGGAGAAGGCAGAATCACAACTACAATTCTCGGCGGCGGTGATTCCATGCACGGGCCTCTTGAAGAAGCTATAATGGAAGCAATTGGTTAAGTAGCCACTAATCGCTTCATCAGCTCATGCCTTTCCGGTATCGCATGGGCCAGAGAAACAGGCTTGAAGTCACGGTTTATAAATGCATGACTGCTACAGCCTTCAAGCAGTATATCACCGCTTTGATTGACCACAATATATTCTACGAAAAAGCGCACTCCCGTATATTTATCAATACGCAGTTTTACCGTAAATATATCGCCGAATCTTGCAGGATATTTGAATTTGAGTGTTGCTTCCGTTATCGGACTCAAAACACCATAACGCTCTGTTTCCACATATGCAAGGTTGTTTTCGTCAAAATAGGCTGTTCGTGCTTCTTCCAGCCATCGCAGATAATTTGAGTGGTGAACGACACCCATCTTATCTGTTTCATAATAAAAAACTTGGCGTGTATAGTGGTACATAAAAATTCATTCCTTTCGCAAATCTATAAGGCATAAATTATCCGTGATAGTAATGGGCTTTTTGTGAGACAACTGTTCATCACGATAGGGAAACTATCACAAATGAATCAGATTGCGGACTAATTTATGCCAAATTATATCATAGAAACAAGACTGTTGCACTAAAAAAGCAAAGCAGACCCGGACTAGCGGTAAATAAAAAGCTAAAAATACTGGATTATTGTGATATAGATGATATAATGTTTGATGCGCAGATTGCGCATCAAGCGCTACTAACTATATGAGGAGTGGTTAAGGTGAATGTATGTCCTAATTGCGGTAGTCAACGTGAAAGTGGCAGCCGGTTTTGCACAGCTTGCGGGCGGGCTTATGATGAGATGCCGGAGCAGACGCATGAACAAACCCAGAATTCTATGTCGCAGCCGCAGTCTGAGTTGTATCAGCAACAGGAGTTGCAGCAGTATTACCGACCTCCGAAACAGCAATATGTGCCGGAGCAGTATTATGGGATAACAGCACAAGAACACCGACCGGAGCAACAAAATCAGCCGCAGCCGGGTCATCAACAATACATGCCGCCTGTGCAGCAGTACATGCCGGAGCAGCAATATCCGCCCCAGCCGCAGTATCCGCCCCAGCCGCAGTATCCACCCCAGCCGGTTCAACCGCAACCATACCCGCAGCAATATCAACCGGAGATGAATCAATCGCAAGACCAACTCCAGCCGCCACAGTATCAGCATCAATATCAGCCGCAGAATCCGTGGAGTATTCCGATTGAATACAAATATCAGAAACTCGGAGGCTGGCTGCTGTTTTTTGTAATCGCAACAATAATCGGAGTTATTGGAAACATTGTGACCCTAATACCGTCAATAGGCGAAACACTTAGCGCATTTGACTTATTGGATGAAGTAGGAACTCATTTTCCGGATAATTTCGAGAGTGTTCTGTATGTAACCCTCATTGGGGAAATAATCGGATTGTTGATTGTGGTTTTTTCTATTTTGTTCATAGTAGCGGTGTTTATGAGAAAATCAACTTTCTTGCTGTTTGATCAAATCTCCTATTTGGCATTGTTTATTAACGTAATCTTTGCAGCCCTTATCCCAAGTATCATGCTTGGATTCGAGTATATGGCTCTGGAAACTTTTTCCGGCACCATTGGTACGCTTATCGGTTCTGCTGCAGGATTCTTCTTACTAACACTGTATTACTGCAAATCCGTTCGTGTGCGTACGTATATGCGAGGCATCGAATACATGAAACAGGCGATATTTGCGTATAAATGAGTTTCATTGCTATCAAAGGACAAAGCAGGTTGCGTAACTTTTTGTGGACAATTATTTGCACAAATGCTAGAATTTTGGTGTGCCGCTTGCGAATATGCCGAAAGATTGTTCAAAATATCACTGAGACGTTGCATTATGTTTCAGAAAAGTATGGATGGACGGCTTATGCCTTGAGATAAGCGAAAGGAATGTTTTAATATGGATTATGAGCAGATGAAGCGTGAAAAAGAAGAGAGACTTGCAGAGCACAATAATACATATGCCGAACAACTTAGATTGCTTGGATATATTGGAAGTCTCGAAAAAGACAACCAGAATCTCCGCGACACGGAGACCACCACAAACAGAGGTGCAAGGCGTGTCAAAAAGCTGATTAAAATCAATGATAAAGACATAAAAATGTACAAAAAATTTCTGAGCAAAATGCCCCCGGTGCCCGAGTTTAAATAAAAGTCAAGGCATAGAGCTACAGGTGCATAAAAAAGGCACACCGCCATAAGCTCAGCCGAGGCAAGGCGCATAGGTTGCAAGAGGCAACGCCTCAAGGACACCGAAATCAGAACAAAGAGGACAAAAGTTTGAGAAAACGAAGATTTGCCATAGACTTAAACGCCCCGGTAATACTCTGGCTGACCATTATTGCGCTGGCATTGCTTATTATTGACATGGTGACACCTATCAACATGGCAATGCTTCTCGGCGCGCGCAGAACAAGGCTGCTCGATCCAATGCAATATATCAGGTTATTTACTCATGTGCTTGTGCACTCCGGTGTCGGTCACTATGTCGGAAATTTCATGATGATACTTGCCATAGGACCGATGGTTGAAGAAAAATACGGAAGTGGGCGGCTGCTTATAATAACAGTTATCACAGCGGTCATCACCGGGCTGACAAAAGTGATTTTCTTTCCGGGTACAGTACTGGTTGGCGCCAGCGGAATCGTATTCATGCTGATACTGATGGCGTCATTTACAAATATCAGACAAGGAAGATTACCAATAACAGTGCTGCTTGTAGCAATACTGTATATCGGCAACGAAATAATGCAGGGTCTGTTCATTGCCGACAATGTATCGCAAATTTCCCACATAATAGGGGGTCTTTGCGGCGCAGTATTCGCAGTTGCAGTCAACTCAAAAAAACTCAAGCGCGAATAAAAATCCGCCGAAAATCATAAAACTAACCTATGCCAATATAGGGCGGGCGTGGATGTGACGCAGATATAGCCAGTTATTTCGTATACGCTATACTAGTAATGGTATACCAATTAGCTGCACCGCGCTGCAAAGCGGTGGCATCCTGCGGAAAGTAATAAACCTTGCGTGAGACGGTTCATTACTTTCCTCTGAATGAGAACACGCCGCCGTTATCAGCGTTTACCTAGTTTCTTTAACGAATAGGATGAGTTCGAGATCCATGTTCGGCGACAGCGGGGAATATGCTGATTCTGTCTGCTTTGGCGCAACGGCGAACTGCTCGTTGAATTTGGGTATGTACTCGGCGTGGTTCTCACCGGGCTGCCCCCATTGCCTGCGACGCTTTTAACGCTCGGACTGTGGCTGGACAGGAGTATCATTATCGCTTCCGCACGGTCAACGCCCACAAATTGCCTAAATTCGTTTTACGGCTGTCGGTTTTGTCGCTCCGCTTTCCTCATAAAAAAGCGTCATGGCGCACCCGCCATTGGTTCGGCGCGGAAACGGAAAGTTATCCATTGCTTTCCGTTGCTTAGCTAATCAAGCAAGCAAGGCAGGGTGCTGTCACACCCTGCTGCTTGTTAGGGAGTTCCCCAGACTCTATTGCCCCTGCTGAACAATACCGTGATTTGCTTGATTTGGGTTGTGGCCCCGGCATATTTCAAAGATGGTAACGGTAAATGGGGCGTTCCATACGAAACAAAAACCGAGAAGCCCCATGAAGCAGACAGTGGAAATACAAAAAACACTGTTACAGAGAGGGGAGCATAGGTAAGAAAAACACCTTTAATTTGTACGAAACAAGCTTGCTTTTCCCGTTAATACCGCGTCATCGTCGCCGTGATTCCAGCCCACGTTTATGGTATTTTCACTCATGCTTACAGCTACATCACCGGAAGAAACCTTTTGAAGCATCTTTGCTGCCGTTCCTGCAACAGCCGCGGCTTCAGGAGTAAATAAAATACCTGCGTGGTCTCTGTGCCATAAACGTGCTTTCACATTTTCTTTGTCGATCACCTGAGCAAAAACAATGCTTGCGCCTTGCGGGAAAAGCGCGTGTGTTCCTAATGCCGCTCCTAGTGCTGCCACGTCCACACTGTCTACATCGTCCACAAACACAGCACCATGCGGTGAACCAAACGATAATGCGGTAACTCCGTAAGGTTCTCCGTTTACCATAAATGGACTGTTAATGCATTTTGGTGTTGAAGCATGCAGTACAGGAATCAGGCAAGGCGCCGTGACGGGTTTTCCCATATTGACAGATACAGCTTCGTTTTGGTTTACAGCCTTTTCTGTCAGACTTTTCTTATCCGGAGAAACACGCCTTGTTGTTTTTAGTCTCTTTCTTAAAGATGCCGGTATCCGATTAGTTGTTCTTGTTGTCATTGCTGTCATTTCATTTTCCTCCAATTTTTTTGTATCTTTTTTTGATTTGAGTTTTGGTTTTCTTAAATACGATTTTTACTAATATGATTTTAGCTAAACTACACCCTGCATGAGCATTGCGGCAGCAACCTTTTTAAAGCCTGCTATATTTGCCCCCGCGACCAGGTCGCCTTTCATCCCGTGATCTTCCGCAGTTTCGTAGCAGCTCATAAAGATGTCATACATGATGGCTTGGAGCTTGCTGTCAACTTCTTCAAAAGACCATGAAACACGTGAACTGTTTTGTGCCATTTCCAGTGCGGAAACTGCAACACCGCCTGCATTTGCCGCTTTTCCGGGAGCGAAGAAAACGCCGCCCTCCTGTAGGATATGTGTAGCTTCAATTGAAGTCGGCATGTTTGCCCCTTCAGCCACGGCGATACATCCGTTTTTAACGAGTAATTTTGCACTATCTTCAAGCAATTCGTTTTGCGTTGCGCATGGTAGTGCAATGTCGCACGGAATTGACCATACCGGACCCTTTTCTTTGTACTGAGCACTTTTCTTTTGCCCTGCATATTCGCTGATGCGCCCGCGCTGTACTTCCTTTATCTGTTTTACAAGCTCTAAATCAATACCTTCAGGATCGTACACATATCCGCCGGAATCGCTCATAGTAACGACTTTGGCTCCCAGGCTTGTTGCTTTTTCTGCTGCATAAATTGCAACATTTCCACTTCCGGATATTGCTGCCGTTTTACCCGCAAAGCTTGTACCAAGCGCACTGAGCATGTTTTCCACCATGTATACCAAACCATACCCTGTAGCTTCAGTGCGTCCTAATGAACCGCCGAATTGAATGCCTTTGCCTGTAAAAGAGCCTTCATAACACCCGGTCAAGCGTTTATATTGACCATACATATAACCAACTTCACGGCCACCGACACCAATGTCACCGGCAGGAACATCCTGATCCGCTCCGATGTAGTGGTACAGTTCATTCATAAAGCTCTGGCAGAAAGCCATGACTTCACGATCAGACTTACCCTTGGGGTCAAAATCAGAGCCGCCCTTACCGCCGCCAATCGGCAATCCGGTCAATGAGTTCTTAAAGGTTTGCTCAAAGGCAAGAAACTTTATTATGCTAAGGCTCACACTGGGGTGAAAACGTAAGCCGCCTTTGTATGGGCCTATAGCCGAGTTAAACTGGACACGATAACCACGATTGACCTGAACAGTGCCGCTGTCATCAACCCACGGGACTCTGAAAACTATTTGCCTTTCCGGCTCTACTAATCTTTCCAGTATTCCCGCTTTTGTGTACTCCGGGTGTTTTTCAATAAGTGGTTGAAGCGTTGGAAGCAATTCAGTCAATGCCTGATGAAATTCCGCTTCATGCGGGTTTTTGCTGATTGCTTTTTCAAGTATCTGCATAGTGTAAGACAAAATTATCCCTCCTGAAACTAAATACGAAAATACAAAAAAGACGCTCACCGACAAGCGGCTCAACGCCACTTTGTCAATAAACACCTTTGTTTACTGAAGCCATTCTAACATAACTGAGGTATAATGTCAATATCAATTTCATTTTATCAAAAACACCGCGCCCTCTTCCTTGACTCCATTTCTTAGGCGTGTTACCTGGCGTTCGCTAATCCCCAGCGACACCGCTGTTTCTGCAACCGTCATCTTCCCCTCTAGACTCTTCATTACGATGTGATAACGATTGATTTGCCTTTGATTCATTCTTAATGTCACTTCTTTCATCAGAGTGACATTTTATCAGAACAATTAAGAATCTGACATTATCACGGAACAACAACACTCAAAGTATATTTATGTTGATAAATAATTTTTTTCTGATATACTTTAGGTGAATACTGACTAACTTTTGGTAGCCGTAAGCAAACAAACTTATGAGAGATAGAAAAATTTTGGAGAGGAATTGACTATAATATGGATAACCAGGATCAAAACACCAACACTTCGCCGCCGGAGTCTCCGCAAACGATACCGGAGCCGCCTTCGGAACCTTATCAAATGACGGGTCAGCCGCAATTGCCTGATATTCCACCGCTTCCGCAAGTTCCAACATTACAAGACGCGGTGCCGCCAATCTATTCGCCGCCTGAGCAGAATTATCCAAGTGGGCAAAGCTACTGGCAGGGACAAGGCTATCAATCCGGGCAGAGCACCCAGCCTCAGCAGGGTTATCAGACCGGACAGAGCTATCCGCCCGGACAGAGCTACCAGCCCTCACCGGGCTATCCGCCTCCGGGGCAAGGCATGAACATACCGGCGCAAAACTTTGGTTCGAGTCCGGGTAGCTCTGGTGTGACACCGGATAGTTATCCAGGCAAGGGGCAGTCGCTGGCCTCCATGATTATAGGTATATGCTCGCTTGTTATCGGCGGCGTTTGGCTGGCTCTGCCGATTGTGGGCTTGATTCTTGGAATCATTGGCAGAAAAAAAGCTGTGCAAGCGGGAGCACCCACAGGCTTGTCTACCGCAGGCATAATAATGTCATCCATAGCTATTGCACTTGGATTGTTTACAACAATTTGTACAATAGTTGGGTGTACAGCACTTATGGCCGGCACTCCATACTGGACTGATTTCTATTATTATTAAGCGCCTTTGCCCATCAATTCACACCGCTGCAAAAGTAGCGGTGTGATTTGATGGTGCACCATATAGTCTCGTACAGCTCGGCGTAATCACATGCGGCCAAGTGGTATAGCGTGAAAAATCACGCTACCGATAGAATGTACTAATTGCTCTCCCTGTGGGAAACCGCAATTGATGCACAAAAAATCCATTCCTTTTCATGGACGATTTGTGCCTTGAGATAAGCGAAAGGAATGGATTTTAGCATGGGGTTTGCGCCGAATAATTCGTCACTTGACAAGAGGTAGTGTAAATGCATCCGTTTTTATTTGAGGTGTTCGGCAGGCGATTTGGAACTTATGGCTTGTTTGTCATACTAGGCGCGGCAGCCGCATGGTTTCTTGTACGCATGCTGGCGGATAAAAAAGACAAAGATATATCGCTTATTTTTTTTATCTGCATATGCGGGGGGCTAATCGGCGCATTTGCCTTGCGGCCTTTGACAAGAATCCCGGAAGTTATAATACATTGGCAGCATTTTCGTCAAATACCGGTGGAAGCATTTATATCCTACTTTTTTGGTGAAATCGTTTTTTACGGAGGCTTAATAGGCGGCATAGTTGCAATGGTTATTTTTTGCAGAGGATTTAAGATACAAATTTTACCGGTTGCGGATATATTTGCGCCAAGCTTGGCTTTGGCGCATGGCTTTGGTAGGATTGGTTGCTTTTTGAGCGGCTGTTGCTATGGTATTGCAGTAAGTGAGTCCCATCCTCTTGCAGTGGTTTTTCCGCCGCATTCAATCGGCTCGCCCTCCGGAGTGCCGCTCCTGGCTATGCAACTCATTGAGGCGGCGTGTTTATTCATACTTTCTATATTGCTGACTTTTGTATACAAAAGAACAAGACGCACAACGACAAGAGCATTCCCCAGGCTAAAAGTGACAAGGCAAACTAACTCAAAAGCGATGAAATCTGCCCACTCGCCGAAAGAAGTCAATGAAACTGAACAATCATCTGTTGCATATCCGCCTTGTTCCGGAGTTGTGGCATGTCTCTATGGTTTGTTATACTCGGTATTGCGCTTTATTTTAGAGTTTTATCGCGGCGATTCTATGCGAGGGATTTATGGCGTGCTTTCCACCTCGCAGATTATATCGATTGCACTCTTTGCAACGAGTGCGGTTATGCTGATCATTCTTGTCAAAAGATATATGAAAATGTGCGCATCTATGCCGATTTGCAGACAAAGTCCGCAATGAAGAAAGCGATTATTGTTCCAATAGTATGATTGTTGTGTCACAGTTGTGACATAGCTGTATATTGCGGTAACTATATTACATATATTTATGCAAAATGTCACAACTGTGACCTTGACAACCCCCCCTCTTTCATGCTACGCTTGAAAATGAAAGCTGCTGTGATATGTCCACAGCTTTCCGCAAGCGAAAAAGGAAAAGGAAGTATTTCGCCAGGGTCTTATACCCGGAAAGGAATAATCATTTATATGAATATGGAAAAGCGTCCGTTTGGGAGAACCAAAGATGGCATTGAAGTTGATATGTATGTTTTGAGCGACAGCGGATACAGTGTGGAAATAATCACGTACGGCGCGGCAGTGCGCAGTATACATGTTCCGGTTGCCGGAGGCAAAAGAGATGTCGCGCTCGGTTTTGACGATGTTGCCGGCTATGAAAACAGTATTGCTTATCATGGTGCGATAATAGGGAGGATTGGCAACCGTGTCAGAAATGCCGAATATGAGATGAACGGGAAAAAATATAAAATGGATGTCAACTGCGGACCTCATTGCCTGCATGGGGGAGTTGTAGGACTCAGTCAGCAGGTATGGAAAGGGGTGCAGGAGCAAGGCGCGTTAGTTCTGACGTTAATTGACAAAGAAGGCACCGCGGCCGGGCTTCCGGGCAATTTGGAAGTCAGCACAAAGTACACTTTGGAAAATGGTGAGCTGGGCATAGAATACAACGCCGTGTGTGATAAAGACACTCCAATAAACTTGACAAACCACTGCTATTTCAACTTATCAGGTCATGATGCCGGAAGCATTAAAAACCATAAAATTCAGATTTTTTCGCATAAGATTACCGAAGTTGATGAAGAAGTTATAACAACCGGCAAGCTTTTAGAGGTTACGGGTACACCCTTTGATTTGCGCGAGATGACTCCAATAGCGCCCGGTCTTGAGAGCGGCTGCGAGCAAATAAAAATAGGCGGAGGCTATGACCACAACTGGGTGCTGTCAAATGAACCTTATCGCAAGCTGACGATTGCTGCATCACTGGAATGTGACGGGCTCAGCATGGCCTGTTTGACGACGAAACCGGGGGTACAGTTTTACAGTGGGAACATGATGCAAGAAGAAAGAGGCAAAGGCGGTACATTATATAAAAAACGCTATGGGCTATGCTTGGAAACGCAATACTGGCCGAACTCAGTAAACATTCCTGAGTTCCCTGCGCCAATTTTAAGACCCGGTGATGTCTATAGCCATAAGACAACCTATAGATTCAGAGAAGTTTGATTAAGAACATATTCTCGTTGAACCGAAGGAGCACAATAAAGAGCAAAAATCAGCTCGCATTTTAGAGAGGGTGATAGGTATCGCTGGCGGAAATGGTGAACTTAGGATAGAATTATTTGGTGGATTTGCTATTATCAGCAACAATAGACGTATCACGGAAAGAGCGCGGAAGTCCACGAAAGTGTGGAGGTTAATGCAATACTTGATTGCGAATCGGCATAGGCTTATTCCCCATGAAGAGCTTATGGAAGTATTCTGCGGAGAAGATGCCGATGCAAATCCCGGTAGTGTGATGCGAACTATGGTATACCGTGCCCGCGGTGCTCTTGCCGAAGGCGGATTAGAGAATGCCGAAGGTCTGATTATAGCAAAAAGCGGTGGGTATATGTGGAACAGACATATTGCCTGTACAACTGATATTGAAGATTTTGAGGCACTTTTAGAAAAGGCAAATCGTGATAATATAGAGCAAGAAGAACGGTTGGGATTACTTACGCAAGCCGCCGAGCTTTACAAAGGCGATTTTCTTCCGAACTCGAAAAGCGACTTATGGGTAATGCCACTTGCTCGAAGATACCGCAGCATGTATCTTGGCTGTGTCCATGAAGTTCTGAAGATTCTTGACCGGCTGGGGCGCAGTGATGAAGCGGCTGAACTTTGCACAAAAGCACTGCGCATTGACCCATTCGATGAGGCGCTTATTGAATATAACCTAAGAGCTTTAATTGCGCAAAAGAAAAATAGGGAAGCTCTCGAAATCTACAAAAAGATGGAAACGATGTTTTTTGATGTCCTGGGTGTAAATTTTTCGGACAGCCTAAGGGCATTGTATAGTGTTATATCTCATCCGGATATTGAGAAAGCGATGAGCCTCGGTGAACTGCTGGAAGAATGGTGCATGGATGCCGATTATCCGGGCGCATATTATTGTGATGCGGGCATCTTTAGAACATTATTCCAAATCGAAGCTCGCTCTGTACCGCGCTCCGGACGCACAGCGTTCATTGTCAGGTTCGACACTGTTCATGAACCGACAAAAAGAGATGGAGGGGTTATGAAGGCACTTAGCAGGATTATCCCGAAATGTTTGAGAATGGGTGATCTCTACACACGATACAGTCCGAATCAATACATTATCATGCTGTATAGCTTGACATACGAAGACTGCAAAATGCTGGTCAACAGAATTTTAAGCGAAGTGGGTTCAAAGTATTCTCAAAAAGTGATTGAAACCTCCATAAGCCATGTCAGCCATCTTGAGCAGGAGCAGTAAGCGGCAAGAAGAGGAATGGATGGATAGCGTGAAAATCACGTTAACGGGCGAATGTGCCAGCTTTTTCCCATCGTTGCCGGGAATCAAAATTGATACACAAAAAATCCATGTTTTTTCAGGGTAGTTTTGTGTCTTAATAGTTAAGCGAAAGGAATGACCAGTAACATGGAAGAGAGCCGACAAAAAAATGCTACGGCGGTGTCAGTAAAAATGCTGGCGACTGTAGCCCTGAATGATGGGTGTCTGAGTGGAGAGTTAAGCTGCAAATACTTTGATAAGCCATGTGCCTTTAATAGTCTCATCGGCATGATAGATATCATGGAGACGACCTTCGATACCAAGGGCATCCCGGAGCAGCAGCTTTTGTTGAGGAGATTTGGAAAAGCAAGTCCGCGTATTAGAAAAAACGAGTTGGATTTAAGTACTTATTTCGGAAAAAATGCGACGGATAAGGCAGACGGGGTGTATGGAAATAAGGTATGTAAATTTGACATTTCCGTAAAGTTTAGGCATAATGCCGAGTGGCAAGGCACTATCCGCTTGATTGATGAAAAAGAAACAGAGCGGTTTTCCAGTATTGTGGAGCTTTTGCGGATTATGGATAAGGCTTTGTCGTTTAGCTGAAATACAAACCATTTTTATTTAGGGGGGGCGCTGCTAATGAGAAAAAAAGATGACATTAAGATACCGCGTACTGTTGGTAGTACAAAAGGTACTTTTGAGATTACAGTGAAGTTTACGCAAAACGCAACCTGGCAAGGGCAAATTTTCTGGGTCGAAAGAAACAGAAAGCAACATTTCAGAAGTGCTTTTGAAATGATTAGGTTGATGGATGAAGCGTTAATAGAAGAAACCGAAAGCGACAAGGCCATCAATTTGTAAATAACGCAGTGCTATGCTACGCCATTTTATTGCCAAACAAAAGCGGATGAGAAATCTCGTCCGCTTTTGTTTGGCATGGTCTGGTTGTGTTCTAGCCTCCTTTTCACATTTTTCAACAGCAAACGATTATTGATATGTAGAGAACATTTGTGATATGGTGATGGCATTCTGGAAAATGAGGTATTGCAACAATGGTGTCAAAGGTAAGATCTTTGGGGCTTGGTGGTATAAAGGGCTACGAGGTTTCCGTGGAGTGCTATTTGTCATCAGGGCTGCCCTCATTTGATATTGTGGGGTTGCCTGATGCGGCGGTAAAAGAGGCTCGCGAGCGTGTGCGCGCTGCGACAAAGACGTGCGGCATGAACTTTCCCATCAGTAGGATTACAATCAATCTTGCACCTGCCGATAAAAGAAAAGCAGGCACAGTATATGATTTGCCGGTTATGCTGGGGATACTTATAGCATCGGGAGCACTTGAGGCATTGCCATGCGATGTTGCATTTTTCGGAGAACTGTCCCTCACGGGTGAGCTTCGACCGGTCAGTGGTGCGCTGCCAATGGCACTATGTGCGGGCAAGTCAGGCATTAGTGAGTTATTTGTACCTATTGGTGTTGCTGCGGAAGCGGCATATGCCTCAGATGTCACAATCTACCCTGTTGCCCATGTCGATGAGCTTATCGAGCATTTGAGGGGAAAAAAGCATATAAAGCCTGTTGGTGTGAAAAGCC
>Ga0209755_10005707_pt1 | contig 14051 bp, 12 predicted proteins | sample TergutCo191P1_FD_187301 | JGI IMG/M metagenome (GOLD analysis project Ga0209755, IMG submission 187301) | Cornitermes sp. P1 segment gut microbial communities from Petit-Saut dam, French Guiana - Co191P1 (SPAdes) (version 2) | ecosystem: Host-associated > Arthropoda: Insects > Digestive system... | reverse complement strand
TCCGCTGTACCCACTGAGCTATCCCGGCCCTCCATACGCCATGTGTGTTCCGCTGTACCCACTGAGCTATCCCGGCACTCCAGACCCCATGTGTGTTCCGCTGTACCTACTGAGCTATCCCGGCACTCCAGACGCCACGTGTGTTCCGCTGTACCCACTGAGCTATCCCGGCACTCCAGACGCCATGTGTGTTCCGCTGTACCTACTGAGCTATCCCGGCCTTTCACACGCCATGTGTGTTCCGCTGTACCCACTGAGCTATCCCGGCCCTCCAGACGCCATTTGTGTTCCGCTGTACCCACTGAGCTATCCCGTCCCTCCAGACGCCATGTGTGTTCCGCTGTATCTACTGAGCTATCCCGTCCCTCCAGACGCCATGTGTGTTCCGCTGTACCTACTGAGCTATCCCGGCCCTCCAGACGCCATGTGGGTTCCACTTTACATGGCCGTCCATACTGTAATTTCGTTCATCTGTAAATCTCACGCCGTAATAATTTTCACCTTTATCAAACGCTTTCAGCGTCAAATACACAAAGTTGCCGTTTTGTGTCCATCTTTCTTTTTATGCCGTGCGTAACGTGAAGTCCTTACAGCACGCGACCTTTCCCAGTGGTCACACTGCATCCGTTTTTGGCCGATTTCTTTCATTGGATTACTCGGCGCACCATCGGTCGACGAAGCTATGCCGATCGTCTGGTCACACTGCACACGGTCTGCGGCTGAGTTCACGTCAGTTTTTAATGCGACTTCTTGTGGGGCGCATTAACATGGAAGAACAACTGTTATTGTAATAAAATCCTTTGTTTAAAGTGTTATTATTAGAGGATGAGAGAAGCGATTGTGTGAACCCAATATTTGACGAAAGAGAAAAGTATGGCGAGATTCAAACTTTGTTCCCAATGCACCTGGAGCAATTAGAAAAACTTTCATTATTTTAGAATGCGGCCAGACACATTCTGGTATGTCCTACATAATAAATTCTTAGAATTTATTAGAATCACACATATTCTTCTAATATAAAGAAACGAATACAAGATATCTATGTGCTTAGCACTAAACTACACGAGAGAAATGGTCGGAAAAAACAAAATGATTTCGTTTCGACCGTCAGTAGGCGAAACATGACCTTGCACGTCAGTAAAGTACGGCGCCACTGAGACCGTCTGCACTCACTGAAACGCATTTGTTTGTTCTGCCACTGTTGGCAGTGTAGGTCAGTGTAAAATATCGGCCAAATACGGATTCAGTGTGTCCACAGACTTAGTGTATTGTGCACAGCAATTTGACCGTCACGTGTTCACCATACATTGGCGACTTCCACATATCTGATCGTGGTTTTCCTCATGTCATTTAAACCGGTCAAACCAGCATCCAATACATTTCCCAGCAGTACGGTGGATCTCTTCCACACACAAACGGCAGGAACGTGGCTGCAGTCTATAAAGACGGACTCCCTTTCTGCAAACCAAATGGCGACAAGTTTTCTGTCTTTGTCGCGCATGCGAAAGTGATAAACTCGTTGCAGCTAATTTTTCTCTCTGTCTCTCTCATATTGTAGCGGTATTACGAACGGCAAACTCCACCATATTCGATAGGGTATAGGGACTGAGATCGGGGTTGACGGTCCAGGTATCGAATCCCGGCGGGAACAAGATTTTCCACAAGTCCAGTCCGGCTATTTTGCCCACCCAGCCCCCTGTACAATGGGGTAAGGCGTCGTTCAATGGAATAGAGGCGGAAGGGGCGGAGGAATCACCAACCCACCCCTTCAGGCGCGGAAGATCCTAGAAATGGGTAAATTTATAACACTACTGGCCTTAAGGGCCATCATGGCCTTTGAAATGGGCGGGAAACCTACCGATTGTGCAATGGGATGGAATGTGATTGACATTGTTTAGAACTCGACTGGGGATTTTAGCAGTTTAAATGTTGGTCCGTTACCACAGCCACGTGACCATTCTGCAGTCCAGTACCACAGCCACGTGACCATTCTGCAGTCCGGTACCACAGCCACGTGACCATTCTGCAGTCCGGTACCACAGCCACGTGACCATTCTGCAGTCCGGTACCACAGCCACGTGACCATTCTGCAGTCCGGTATCGCAGTCACGTGATTATTCTGAAGTCCGGTACCACAGTCACGTGAACATTCTGCAGTCCGGTACCACAGCCACGTGACCTTTCTGCAGTCCGGCGCCACAGCCACGTGACATTTCAAGAGTCCGGTGCACAGCCGCGTGATATTTATGCAGTCCGGTACCACAGCCACGTGACCATTCTGCAGTCCGGTACCACAGCCACTTTTCCATTCTGCAGTCCGGTACTACAGCCATGTTACCCTTCTGCAGTCCGTTACCACAGCCATGTTACCATTCTGCAGTCCGGTGTCACAGACAAGTGACCATTCTGCAGTCCGGTACCACAGCCACTTTTCCATTCTGCAGTCCGGTACCACAGCCATGTGACTATTCTTCAGTCCGTTACCACGGCTATGATACCATTCTGCAGTCCGGTGTCACAGCCAAGTGACCATTCTGCAGTCCGGTGTCACAGCAAAGTGACCATTCTGCAGTCAGTTACTACAGTCACTTGACCATTCTGCAGTCCAGTGCCACAGCCACGTGACCATTCTGCAGTCCAATGCCTCAACCATGCGACCATTCTGTAGTCCGGTGCCACAAACAAGTGACCATTCTGCTGTCCGGTGCCACAGTCAATGAAACATTCTAGAGTCCAGTGTCACAGCCACGTGACCATTCTGCAGTCCTTTACCAGAGACACGTGACCATTCTGCAGTCAGGTACAAGAGCCACATGACCATTCTGCAGCACGGTACCACAGCCACGTGACCATTCTGCAGTCCGGTGCCACAGCCACGTGACCATTCTGCAGTCCGGTGCCACAGCCACGTGACCATTCTGCAGTCCGGTGCCACAGCCACGTGACCATTCTGCAGTCAGCTGCCACAGCCACGTGACCATTCTGCAGTCCGGTGCCACAGCCACGTGACCATTCTGCAGTCCAGTACCACAGCCACGTGACCATTCTGCAGTCCATACCGAATTACATCGCTGTCGCTTAGCTGTTGTTTGAGGGTCTGCGGCGAATAATTACAGTGGCTGCCCTTAGCAGAAATATTGAAGTTAGGTACTCTTGTACAGGCACTGAAGCTCTGTACAGGCCGTATGGTCCATTGCGGGAGTAGAGGTATAGCTCTTCTCTTTCTTGACCACGGCGCTAGAAGGGGGAGTGGTAAGCGTCACGCCCCGGCCGCTATTTACCCCGGGAAATACATGGTACCCTTTGTAGAGGAGACTGGTTGGGTCCCAGGGCCGGTCTGGGATGGTCCGGAAAACCTCGCCTGCATCGGAATTCGATCCTAGAACAGTTTCCTTCCATATGTACTAGGTTGGTACATATATGTCTTGCGGTTTTCCTACAATAAATTTTTTTAATTCCCGCAGTACATTATGAAACACCCTGTGTGTGTCTAACAGCCCTCCAGACAGCAACACGCACGGTTCTTATCTTTACCGGTCATACCGCACGGCAATACAGCAGATATTGAAAGGGACTGGACAGAAAACAGTAAGGTCAAATTGGTCGAGGAAGTACCGAACTGTACGGCGGAGGGTTTAAATGCGAACATTTCGTAATGCTTTAGAATGCAGAACACGTCACTTCCTGCACACACTGTCCACTTTTAACGTTCAGGCTGAAGTGGGCTGCGATAGCTCAGTCGGTATAGCGACTTGGTACGGGATGGAAAGACCGGGGTTCGGATCCCTGTGGGGGCGAGATGTTCCGCACCAGTCCAGACGTACCCTGAGGCCCACTGTGTCTCCTGTCACACGGTGCTGGTTTTATTTCTTGGTGTTAAGGCGGCCGAGTTTTGGCGTTAGTCACCTACCACATCTAACGCCGAGGTTAAAGAAACAGTGTAGCTACATTTGTATTTTACTTCTTCAAAATATTTTTTGCGGTGAAATTAACTGTACTTTTACGGTGAGGTTAAGGAGAAATGTATTCTAATGCAGCCACACCTACATTCCGCCATACGCCTTCGTTGTGTGCAGACCAATATTACCTTCGACTGAAATAACCTTAATTAATAGTATCAACAGTCGATCAGGTTAAAACTAATAGTATACCGGACACTGGATAGGCAGAATATTTAAGGATTGCACAAAACAGACAGGTAGGTGTATGTGAGTCACAAACCGTAAGTTCTGGGAAGAATAAACTACGAGAGCTGTAGTGCAGGTGTTTATATTGTGGGAAATGATTGCAGTATTGCAAGTTAACAGCTGTACCGCGTAATGAAATGTTGCAGTGGACAGATTATGGAGAAGGGAAAGTTATTTTATATATACAGATGAGGGCCGTGTAGCTGAGTCGGTATATCGACTAGGCTAAGGACTCAACAGTCCGGCATCGAATCCCGGTGGGAACGAGATATTCTTGCCGTCCAGAACGGTCCTGTGTCCCACCCAGCCTCTTGTAAAATGGGTACCGGATATTTCCCTGGGGTGAAGATCGGCCGCGACGTGCTTCTGTCTACTCAAACCTTCTAGTGCCGCGGTCATGGAAGAGTAGAGCTATACCTCTACTCACACCGGCCCTGTAACGGGAACTCTTTACCTTTGCCTTTATACATGTATATATTAACACGTGTCATGTTCTCGCCACTGCTCGACAGTCCACCTGTCAACATCTCTCACATATTCTCTCCCCTAAAATTCATCCCCCGTCCCTAACCCCACGCTCCACCGTTCCGTCTGTTCCCACTGTACATTTCGCCCACTCACAGTGCTGCGGTTTAAAAACGCCTTTAGAAGACTTTTCTTCCTTTAGAAAATCGATTAACACATTTCTGTACCCAAATCACACTAACTTTTGAATGTCTAGTGGTTACTTTACACACCACAATTTTGAGTGTTCACAATTTCTACGTTTCATAAAAACAGGTTTTATTTCTGTGTTCCGCATGTCTGTAGGAATCTCTGAACTGCGTCTTTTTGCTACACCGCACCAAGTGATTGCGTTTCTTAAAAGAGACATTGTTTACAGTGCGGTACGATCTGAGTCAACTAAACCGAGTGACTCGTAGGAACAAGCCACTTCCCTTTATGTTTTGCGAGTTCAATAGTCTAAGCCAAAAAGTAAGCAATATCTGGGCTGTTCAAAAAAACTAAACATAAAAAACAAATGCCAAATTTAAATAAATTGTATCTTTGTGCAAGGAAATGAGTACTGCAGTTCACAGTACAGCAGTTCACAGTACAGCAGTTCACAGTACAGCAGTTCACAGTATTGCAGTTCACAATAATGCAGTTCACATAAGTGCAGGTCACAGTACTGCAGTTTGCATTACTGCATTTCGCAGTACTGCAGTTTACAGTACTGAAGTTAACATTACAGCAGTTAACTGTACCGCAGTTCACAGTACTGAAGTTTACAATATTGCAGTTCGCAGTAGTGCAGTTCACATATTGCAGTTCAAATTACAGCAGATCACATTACTGCAATTTGCAATACTTTAGTTCGCAGTATTGCAGTTCACAGTACTGCAGTTCACATTACTGCAGTTCACATTACAGCAGTTCACAGTACCGCAGTTCCCAGTACTGCAGTTTGCAATATTTTAGTTCGCAGTATTGCAGTTCACATTACTGCAGTTCACATTACTGCAGTTCACATTACAGCAGTTCACAGTACCGCAGTTCCCAGTACTGCAGTTTACAATACTTTAGTTCGAAGTAGCGCAGTTCACAGTACCGCAGTTCACAGTACTACAGTTCACAGTACTGGAAGTCACAATACTGCATTTCACAGTACAGCAGTTCACAATAATGCGTTTTACAGTATACCAGTTCACAGCACTGCAGTTCACAGTACTGCTGTTCAAAATACTGCAGTTCACAGTACCGAAGTTCACATTACAGCAATCACAGTACTGCAGTTCCAAGTACAGAAGTTCACATTATTGCAGTTCACAATACAGCGGTTCACAGTACTCCAGTTTACAGTCCTGCAGTTCACGCTACTGCAGTTCACGGTATAGTAGTACACAATACTGCATTTTAAAGTACTGCAGTTCACATTACTGCAGTTCACAGTACTGCAGTTCAAAGTACTGCAGTTCATATTACTGCAGTTTAGATTATAGCAGCTCAGAGTACTGCAGTTCACAATAATGCAGTTCACAGTACAGTAGTTCACAATGCTGTAGTTCACACTACAGCAGTTCACAGTATTGTTGTTTCTAGACCAGCAGTTCACAGTACTGCAGTTCCCAGTACAGCAGTTCACAATGCTGCAGTTCACATTACTGCAGTTCACAGTACAGCAGTTCACAGTACAGCAGTTGACAGTACTACATTTCAAAGTCCTGTAGTTCATACTACTGCAGTTCACAGTACTGCAGTTCACAGTACAGTAGTCCACAATACTGCATTTCACAATACTGCCGTGCACAGTCGTATTCTTTGACCAATCTGCAGTTTGTCACAAATCCTTCACTGAAACATGTAAGTCACTGAGTCACAGGTTCGATAATCGATGGTATCATTTGCTACACACACTATATTATAGGATACAAAGGTAAAGGGTTCCCGTTACAATCCCAGTGCTCTGAGGTCTGCAGCACTAAATTTGACGTGGTATCTGTCTTTAATTTTAGATTTTTTAACATTTCCGTATTTAGCAATCGCAGTTCTTGTATCGTGCCTCGTGGGGAAGAAAATCTGTCTGTATCTATAGCAAAGAGTTTTGTGTATTACATATTGCAGTCGAACGCTACTATATTTCATGTTGTTGCACAGTAAGAATTCAACTACATATTTCTGCCCTATATGTGGCTATATTCAGGTGGATGTTTAATTTACACATCATTTATACAAGATGTGTGGCCTGTTCAGGTTGTTAGTGAACAAAACCACGGTGCTGAATGTCTAAATTGGGCACACGGGGTTTGTGCGAACTGTAGGGAAATGTCATTACTTGTGGCTGGTGCACTTAACGACATTCACTTTATGAATTGTGGTCGCTAAATTTTATCAAAACTTCATTTTCTAATATTAATAAATAATCTTCCTGGTTCTGGCTCTTCTATATTGATCTCTTGATCTAAGTGTAAGAAACCCCCAGTACGCCACAATGCGAAGCTCCACATACTGGGTGTCGATTTGTGTTGAATCGTAACATTGACATTCTCTGTACTGAATAACAGTCACGAACTGGCAACCGTTGTTACGAAGGAATGACTTCTCATCTTCCAAACGCATTAACATTTTAAAGCCTAAGACTTACTTTATGAATCCCCAACTTTAATGATCAACAACTGTACGTTCTGCCTACAAAATTCATTTGTGTTTTGTGTGGATCTGAGAACAAACAGCGATTATTTCCCTACACAATATCAGCTTATCGGTTTTATATGACCGAAGCAGAACGTGCTTACCGCGGTACGGACTGGGCTCTGAATGCGACAGATGCAAGTATGTCCTTAAAGGAAATTTTGGTGTACAAGAAAATAATCGCTGTTTGTTCTGAGATTCACACAAATCACATAAATACAGTGTGTGAGCAGAACGCAGAATTGTTGAATGTTAAACTGGGCGTATACACCGTATTGTGTCCAACAGGCTTTAGTGGGCTAAATCAGTACTGACCGTGAAACAGGAATACCGTGACCTGCACCATTACATTACAAGCAGTGCAGTACCACAATTAGGGTGTGTGGAGCCGTGTCATGGCTATACATCGCGCACCGTCCTTGCGTTGACGCTAACAAAACCGAATGCTTGGTCTTCATTACTTCAGTTCTCTGCCACTAACGTACTAGTTTTTCACCAGGACAAAATTTTGTGAACCGCATGGGGGGTGATTGTAACCGGGACAGCATCCCGATAGAAAGGAATGTGATTGTGTTTTTTGACTTTTGGTTTATGACAACCAACTGAAATATTAAAGTTACGGAAGAACGTGGTACCACCATTCGTACCTTGAAGACGGACGCAGCAGTTTGTTTCGAAACACTGCTATATAGCAATAAGAACCTGAAATATCGTCATGTACAGGTTGATCCGAAAGACACTGAAACTCACGAGTTTAATAGAGACAAAATGTAAATTTGTCTAGATCCAATCACTAAACGTCAAAGGAAAATTTCGTTGTATAACAGTTGGTAGTAAAAATTTACAAAAAAACAATATAATCCTTCATTTAACAATAAGTGGAAATAAAATATTGTACCATGGAACGAATAAATTTAAAATATCTGATTTTCAGGTGTGTTTATGCTTTCCTATTATGTGTACGAAACAACTGAAATATACCCTTTAAACACTCAAAACAGACCGCTCAATTTGAAGCCCCAAGCCGTACCGCGCTGTAAACACTTCCCATCTCGGTTACAAAAACCAATCACATTATGTAGTAATTGGCACAAGTCGCTGTTTTTTGTGAGATAAATACGAAACACATAAATAGAGTGTGGGAAGAGCGTACAGTTTTTGAGTGTTAACTTGGTGGTACATTTAGTGACCACTGGATCGTAAATTTTTAAATCTATTTTATAAAAACCAATCAGTTTATGCTGTAAGTGGCACAAGTTGTTGTTTGTTCTTAGATAAATACAAAACGCATAAATACAGTGTGGGTAGAGCGTACATTTGTTGAATGTTAACCTGGTGGTACATATAGTGACCACTGGGTTGTATGGGTTAAATCTATGTTTTAAAACATATAATTGTATGCTGTAATTGGCACAAGTTCCTGTTTGTTATAGATAAATACAAAACACATAAATACAGTGTGGGCAGAGCCTACAGCTGATGAATGTTAAACTGGTGGTGCATATAGTGACCACTGGGTTGTAAAGTGTTAAATCTATGTTATAAAATGCAATCAGTTTATGCTGTAATTGGCACAAGACGTTGATTGTTCTGCGACATATACAAAACAGATATATACAGTGTGGACAGAACGTACAGTTGTTGAATGATAAACTGGTGGTACATATAATGACCACTGGGTTGTAAAGGGATAAATCTGTTTTAAAAACAATCCGTTTATTCAGTGACACAAGTCGCTGTTTTTTCTCAGAAAAATAAAAAAAACAAAAAACTACTGTGTGGGCAGAGAGTGCAGTTGCTAAATATTAAACTGTTGGTACATATACCGACCGGTAGGTTTTAAAGGGTTAATATTGGAGCAGCAGATAATCTCCTCTTCCATCATGCAGATCGTCGCTGGATAAAAACTGAACTGGCAGCGTAATTCGGCTTGACATTTCTAGAGATTTGGTGGTTGGCATAGTGTGGTCACAAGCCAAGTCGGTATCTGTGTCGCCACCCTGGTCGTCACAAGTCAGCCCCTGTATGGCCGAAGCCTACGAAGGTGAGCGGATGTAACTGTGAGTTAAGTTCGCTGCGGGGTTAAGATTGATAAACCTTTAGAGATAAACTGCTCTAACTTAGACACAAAATAATACCATTATATAATATACCAAAACGTACAGTTGCAGTGTAACTGTAATACAGTTTTGGTGACCTGCTGAACTGAAACCGGACAGCGGCTGAATGAAAGTGAAAAATGTCGAACTGCAAGTGAGCAATATATACTGCAGTGTGTTTGCTTCATATGTGTTCTTAGGTAAAGGTCAAGGTACAGTTCACTCTACAACAGGCCATGAAGGTCCAGAAGGGTAGTAGATGTATCTCTGTACATTTTCTTTAACCTCCGCTCTAGATGGAGTGGACTGTCAACGCCACGACCCGACCGGTGTACCTTACAGAGTAGAAACGCTGTACCATCTGTGCGGGAGTCTGGATGTGACCCAAAACCGGTCTGGACGGTGCGGAAAATTTCGCCCAAACCGAGACTCGATCCCAGGACCGTCCAGCCCTTAGCGAGTCGCTATACTGACTGAGCTACCCCGGCTCACCAAACCCCATGTGTGTTCAACACTACGTGGCCGTTTTTACTCTCATTACTTTCATCTGTTTAGCTCTCACACCGTAAACAAATTTTCACTTTTATCAAACTCTATCATCGTCAAATTCACACAGTCTGCCGCTCTGTGTCCATCTTTCTTTTTATCTCGCGCATAACATGAAGTCCTTACAGCACGTGACCTTAGCCTTTGGACTCCCTTTCTGCATACAAAATGGCGCCCTGTTTATGTGTTTGTGGCGCTTGCACAAGTGATGTACCCGTTGCAGCTAATTTATCTCTCTCTCTCTCTCTCTCTCTCTCTCTCGCTCTCTCATATCATAGCCGGTATTACGTACAACAAACACTGCCCATCTTCCTCGATGCCCTTTACAATCATAACACTACATAAAAGCCCAATATAAATAACTGTACTTATTTAAAAAAGTAAAATATAAAATAGTCCCGTTAAAGGACTGTTTAGGCCCTGAGGGTTGTTAGGAAGTTAAGTTTCCCAGATTTCGTGAAAATGACAGAGGAGGGTGGTAGGTTGCAAGCGTTACGCACCGGCCGACTTTACCACCAGTTAATATTCCTGGTACTCATTTCTGTTATAGGCTGTGTCAACCACAGGTCCATAGTGCGATCGGAAGGATTTTATATCAATGAAAAATCCAATGACACCAGCTGGGATAGAACCAGCGACTTTCCGATTTGTAGCACAGCGCCTCAAAAACTGTGCTACCGCGGCCCCAAACTTGTACATATTAGCGTCGCTTAACGAATAGGATACGTTTAGAGAAATGCGTCGTTAGGCGATTTCATTGTTGTGTGAACGTCACACAGTGTGCTTACACAAACCAAGACAGTACTGCGTACTACACCCATAGTCTACATGGTATAGCCTATCGCTGCTTGGCTACAAACCTGTACAGCATATCAAAGTATAACTACTATAGGCAATTATAACACAGGGATTAGTGTTATGTTATTATTTTGTTGTAACTGTAAGGGACTATCGTCATTGACCGATACGTTGTTTTGCGGCGCATATCTGTACTTATGTAATTGCAGTCTTGTTTAGGAATTGAGGATCTGTACAGTTCCTACGGTCCATAGGTGGAGTAGAAGTATAGATCTGCTCTTTCTTCATCACGAAGCTAGAATTGAGTTGTCAGCAAAACTTCCCGGCCGTTTTAACACTGGGAAATACCCGATACTTATTCTACAGGAAGCTGTGTGTGCCCTGGAACGGTTTGGACAAGTGCGGAAAATCTCGACCTCAATTTGATTCGAACACCTGACCGTCCAGCTCGTAGCTCAGTCGCTATATCGACTGAGCTAACGGCCCACTGTACTTATGTACATTGTAGGTTTTTATAAATTCTAATATAAGGTGCAGAAGTGCTACACAGAAGATTTGTTCAAAATTATTTGTGAAGAAAGCCATTTTGTAGAAAAGTTAGTCTGCTTGCAAGCAAAGGGAATTAACTGCAGAGCGTGAGGTGTGCGTTGAGTTGTGTGTACGGCTGTAGGGGTGTACTGTTTTATACAGCAGAGGGAGTTGGGATTACAGCTCTATTGGTGTACTGTTATACACAGCACAGGGAATTGGGTGTACAAATATATTGCTGTAATGCTATATATACAGCATAGGGAATTGTGAGTACAGCTGTAATGTTGCACTGTTATATACAGCACAGGGAATTGAGAACAGTTGTACTGATGCACTGTTATATGCAGCAGAGGAAATTGTGTGTACAGATGTACTGGTGTACTATTGTATACAGCACAGGGAATTGTGTGTACAGCTCTACTGGTGTACTGTTATGTACAGCACAGGTAGTAGGGAGTTGTGTGTACAGATATAATGGTGTACTGTTATATAATGCACAGGGAATTGTTTGTACAGCTATACTGGTATACTATTATATACAGCAGAGGGAATTGTGTGTACATCTGTATTGGTGACTGTTATATACAGCACACGGAATAGTGAGTATAGCTGAAATGGTTTACTGTTATATACAGCACAGGGAATTGTGTACATTTGTACTGGTGTAATGTTATACATAGTAAAGGGAATTGAGTGTACAGCTGTGTTGTTTTACAGTTATATACAGCACAGGGAATTGTGTGTACAGGTGTACCGTTGTAATGTTTCATGCAGCAGAGGAAATTGTGTGTACAGCTGTATTGTTTACTGTTATATACAGCACAGGGAACTGTGTGTACAGCTGTACCGGCCTAATGTTGTATACAGCACAGGCAATAGGGAATTGTGTGTACAGCTGTAATGGTGTATTGTTATATACAGCACAGGGAATTGTGTGTACTGCTGTATTTATTTTACTGTTATATACAGCACAGGGAATTGTGTGTAAAGCTGTACCGATTTACTGTTATATGCAGCACAGGAAATTGTATGTACAGCTGTATTGTTTACTGTTATATACAGCACAGGGAATTGTGTGTACAGCTGTACTGACGTACTATTATATACAGCACAGGCAATACGGAAATTTGTGTGCAGCTCTACTGGCTTACCGTTATATACAGCACAGGGAATTGTGTTTACCGCCGTACTGGTGTACTGTTATATACAGCACAGCCAATATGGAATAATGTGTACAGCTGTACTGTTGTACAGTTATATAGAGCATAGGCAATGGGGAATATTTTGTACAGCTGTACTGTTGTACTATTATATACAGCACAGAGAATTGTACTTACAGCTTCACTTGTGTGCCGTTATATACATCATAGACAATAGGGAATTTGTGTTCAGCTTTACTTTTGTACTGATAAAAACGGCAGCGTTAATAGGGAATTGTGTTTACAGCTGTACTGGTGTACTGTTATATACAGCACAAGGAATAAAGAATTGTGTGTACCGCTCTACTTGTGTTATTTTATTTACCGCACAGATAAGAGTGAAATGTTTTTGCAGGTGTCCTGGTGTACTATTTTAAACAACAGCTGCAATAGTAAATTGTGTTTACGGTTTTACTGGTGTACTGCTTTATACAGCTGCGTCAATAGGAAATCGTGTGTAAATCTGTACTACTGTACTCTTTTTTACATCACAGGCAATAGGGAATTTTGTGTACAACAGTACTGGTTTACTGTTATATGAAGCAGCGGATATTGTGTTTACAGCTGTACTGGTGTACTGCTATATAAAGCAGAGGTTTACTTTGTGTACAGCTGTACTCATGTACTGTTACATACAGCACAGTAAATTGCGTGTACAGCTGTACTAGTTTACGGTTATATACAACACATGGAATTGTGTGCACAGATGCACTAGTTTACTGTTATTTACAGCAAAGGAATTTGTGTTTACAGCTGTACTGTTGTACTGTTATATACAGAACAGGCAATAGGGATTTGTGTTTACAGCTGTACTGGTGTACTGTTATATAAAGCACAGGGAGTTGTGTTTACAGCTATACTGCTTACAGTTATATACAGCACAGGGAATTGTGTGTACAAATGTATTGATGTACAGTTATATACAACACAGAAAAATTGTGTGTACAGCTGTAATATTTGTACTGTTATATACAGCACAGGGAATTGAGTACAGTTGTATTGGTGCACTATTATATGCAGCACTGGAAATTTTGTGTACAGCTGTATTGGTTTACTGTTATATACACCACAGGGAATTGTGTGTACAGCTGTACCGTCATACTGTTATGTACAGCACAGGTAATAGGGAATTGTATGTACAGTTATAATGGTGTACTCTTATATACAGCACAGGGAATTGTGTGTAAATCTATACTTGTGTACTGTTATATACAGCAGAGGGAATTGTGTGTATAGCTGTATTGGTGTACTGTTATATACAGCAGTGGGAATTGTGAGTACAGCTGAAATGGTGTACTATTATATACAGCACAGGAATTGTGTACAGTTGTACTGGTGTACTCTTATATACAGCACAGATAAAATTGTGTACAGCTGTGTTGGTTTACAGTTATATACAGCACAGGCAATTGTGTGTACAGCTGTACTGGTGTACAGTTTTTTGCATCAGAGGTAATTGTGTATACAGTTTTATTAGTTTACTGTTACATACAGCACAGGGAATTGTGTGTACAGCTGTA
>Ga0209755_10005706_pt1 | contig 14054 bp, 6 predicted proteins | sample TergutCo191P1_FD_187301 | JGI IMG/M metagenome (GOLD analysis project Ga0209755, IMG submission 187301) | Cornitermes sp. P1 segment gut microbial communities from Petit-Saut dam, French Guiana - Co191P1 (SPAdes) (version 2) | ecosystem: Host-associated > Arthropoda: Insects > Digestive system >... | reverse complement strand
TGCCAAGATTCGCCATATATCTTGCAAATATAGAATTTTTTAAGCAATGTGTCAACTTTTTTTCAAAAAAACATGAATTATTGTCATTTCCCCCAAAATCCAGCCCAAAAGCCTCCCCCTCCGGCGCTTCTATCAAAACTTGCCGTCTAAAAAAGAATTTTCGCATATTCGGAGGCGAGCGTTTTTTGATAAAGCCACGCCAAATAAAAAAGGGCGAATTCTCATTCAGCCCCTCACTAAAACTTTTTGATTTTTCTAAAAATAAACCCTTCGGGGGAGGCTCTCGCCGCTTACCCGAATGATTGTGAAATGCCTGTTTTCTGCTTCTAAGCATAATCTTTAGCCTAAATATACATTTTTGTTCGAGAAAAAGTTAGAAAATCTCAAAAAACGCAAAAACAGCGAATTTGGACGAAAAATCGGGAGCTATTAGTCAGTGGCCATATTGCAATTGCCAATGCCTAAAATGCAGGCATCCCAGAATTTATGCCTGTAAACCAATCCTACGTTTTTTTCCAAGCGAGTTTCATCTGTGGCGGTTTCTGCTGTTGTAAAATAGCGGCGCGCCACTAAATTAGTGTTAACTTCCAAGGCCGGATCTATCAAATTGCGGTGTATATCCGTTGAATCAAAAACGGGCAGCAAATAACGAAATCCAACTTCGTAAGATTCGCGATAACGAGGGTTTAAGCTGGTTTCGCTGTTTGTGTAGCCCAGAACCCACTCCAGGTTTTTAACCCATCTGGAAAGACTTATGGGAACCCTGACATAGTTTGTGTCTTGTTCCTGCTCTTCATTAAGCCACTTCCATTTAAAATCAATGTCTCCAACCATATTTCCTCCGAAAATGCGATTTATGGTAGAAGACATTGTTTTGCCGATAATTTTTCCTGCAACTCTGTCGCGGTCAAAGCTGGTTTCATCATAATTTTCCGAAATGCAGCCGAGCAGCATGCTGTAATAAATTAGTGCCGGCGAAGCTTCTACATTGCAATTTGTGGAAGGCTGCATATTCAGCTTGGCAAGCGGCCCTGTTAAATCCATAAAAATATCACAGGTTTCATCTTTGGCGCAAAATTGATAATTGTTGGATAAGCGTAAATCAATTTCCCCTTGTTTTACGGGCGAGCTCTGCCAATAAACTCTTAGGGCAGATAGATTAAACATGGCTAAATCGCTATAGCCAATCTTTCCGCCGCCTATGGCATTTATGTCGCCGGAGAGCAAAATGTTTTTCGTAGTACCCAGTACAGATATATCCGCCACAAACGAAAATTCCGCAAAATTAGTATTTACAATCGCAGCTTCTCTTCCCGTTAGAATTCGTATTCTTAGATCTGTTGGGCGGCTGGTTAAAGCTGCTTTTTCTGTTGCGCTTCCTTTTTTTTCTCTTGTTATGGAAGTTAAAAATTTGTTTATGCTTTTCCATGTCCTATCCAAATGCAAAGGATCCGGCACCAAGTCCAGAGTTTTATTATACAAAGCCTTGCTTATTTCAAAATCTCCTGTTATGCGTGAATTTGTTTGCGATTGCCCTACATGAAACGGATGCCTATATACGGCCTGCCCATTCAGAACGGCTTCTGCGCTTCCATAATCAGCATTTTCCATGCGGTAAAGTATTGACGGCAGTTCGGCAAAAATTGTTATTCCCGCAGAATCCAGCACTGTTCTTCCTGAGCCGTTTTTTATTTGAACCCATTGGTCATATAACAGCGATAATGTAAACTGTTTTGTATTAAAAGACAAGTCTTTTATGTTTGCGTCGTTTAAGTCAAACCGCAACGAAGCTGTTATTTGCTCGTCGTTTTGCCCGTAAATGAAAATAGAATCTGTAAAGACCATTCCCCTTCTAATCCGTCCGCTAAATGCGAATGGCACTTTGAGTATCCCAATTTCATAGTTGTTTCGTTCGGTGTTAAACGTTGCCGAGAGAGAATCAAGCGCATTTTTTCCCAGCACGGTTCTTGCTGTTATATTGATGTTTGCGTTTTTAATTTCACCGGCTCCGTTTGGCAAAAACCAATCCCCCTGTACGTGAATATTTCCGAATACGGTTTTAAAATCTTTGCTCAAAAGGCCGTCAAACATCAATTTACCCTTATTGCCTATATTATTTGCCGCATAAGAAAAGTAAATGAGAAAATTATTTCTTCCTTTTGGATTTTTCATTACGGCTCTCAGAGCTCCGTTCCACAAACCTTCGTGCCCCAAAAATATACGGCTGGAAAGCATTACGGAATCCCCGGCAGCTTCAAGGTATAAATTCGGGAAATTGACTATATTGGAATCAACGCCTCTTAGCGCGATTTGCGTAAATATTATTTCTCCAAGCAACCCTTTTTCTTCATTTAGTTCCAGGTTTCCGTTTGCATTGCCGCTCAAAAGAGTAGAATCGCCAAATGCGGTCAAAAGTGAAGCCAAATCCATATCCAAAATGTTCAGGCTTGCTCGCCGAATGTCAAATCCTCTTCTAGTTTCGGACGGCAGTATTGCCATTAAAGAACCTTCAATCTTCTTTTTATTTTGCTCTATCTTTATCGCTCTGGCAATCAGAGAATCTCCGATTATATCAATATCCGTCGTTGCGTTTACCGCAAAATCCTGAATAATAGTGGATATCAAGACAGAAGCCGAACCGTTTTTTCTTTTAAAATCATGGTTCCAGTTTGCGCTTACAAGCCCATTGTAGCCTTTTAACATGGTGGTATCTGCGAATGGCAATTCAACAGTATTTACATTTCCCAGGGTCAAGTCTATTTTAGGGCTGAATGTTCCGTAAATTTTCGCTTCGCCTCCGCTCGGCTGATTCAGTTTGAATGTATAATATTCTGCGTCCCACATGACTTCTCCGGTAAACTCGCTCTTATAGCCTCTGTGCATTATTGTGCCATTTGGAAAACGAATGCCTTCTGAGTCTAACCAGAGCGATACTTCAAATTCATCTGCGGCTGCGTAATAAGCAAATGGAACTTTTGTTTTTAAATTTGCCCTAAGTATTGCTTCCTTAAAAGAAAAAGAGCCTGTTAAAATTGTCGGGTTAGCAAGTTTTAGCATATCGTCTCCGCTCCATTGCACTGCCCAAGGTTCCTTTGGGGCTAGGTTTGCGGAAAATGTGATTACAGGGTTGTTCAGGTCTGCTAAATTTGCGATAAAGCGTGAGCCTGCGCCGGTTGTTAGATTTGCGGAAACGGAATTTCCTTTTTTTGTGATTTTGTGAATTATAACATCTGTGGGCAAAGTTTCTGGCCCCAGCGTTATATTTATTCCGCTTGCCTCAAGTTCTCCGCTTCCGTCCAGATTCATGTCAACGTTGCCTTTGAATTTCACTTTTTCTCCGTTCTTTCCTTTCAGAAGAATTTCGCTTTGAGAAATTCCGAGATTGCTCCCCTGAGCGGTTATTGTTGCATCAAAGGCCGGCAATTGCCAAAGTTCTCCTATTTTTGCTTTCAAAGATAAATCAAAATCTGCTTTGCCGGTTAATATATTTGCGTGCGCATTTGAATGCAGAGCGATTTTTTCTATTTCAGGCGCTTTATCCGGCCATTTGTCTTCTAGCCAAAGCGGCAAACTGGCTATGCCTATTTTTATTTCCGCAGATAAATCTTCCAAATGCCGCCTTGGGGCATTTAACATAAAAGAAAGAGAGTCGCTGATTTTGTCGGAAATGGAAATGGAAGCATCGGCAAACAGATTGTTCCATCTGTAGTCTGCGCTTAAGAATAAATTTTTGGCAATATGAGTTCCTCTGATATCCATGGCTCTTATGTGAAATCTTTTTTGCCGCCCGGATTTTATCACTGAAAGGGAATCCAAATTCCAATTCCCAGCATCCTTGACATCAATCGCAGCCTTATGCGCATTCACAGAAACTCTAAACGGCAGCCATAAATCCGGGTGGCTTATAGATTCAATTACAGTGCTGTCTTTTGTGGTATCGCCCGGAACTATTTTTGCATGAATGCTGTCTATTGAAATGTTTAACAATTCACGTCTGGCGGAGAGCTTTATATCTAAATGAATCTTTGGATTTTCAAAAAATAAGTCCGTGCCTTGCTTAAGTGAAACTCGTATTGATTCCCATGTGAAATAAAACGGAAAATCAGCTTCAAAGCCTTGCGGAATTATTATTGCCGAGCCTAAATCCGTTGGATTGGAGAGAAGATGTATAATTTTTCCTTTTGTGATTTTATATCCTGAAATCAAAGAAATGACAAATACTGCGAATAAAGCCAGCACTACAATATTAAATTTTGAGAATGTTTTCATTTTTCAATTAAGGAATACACTTTTGCGTACATATAAATCTGTTTCAAAAGACTTGCGAATCCATTTGCCCTTGTTGGCGTTAAGCCTATCTGCAAACCTATTTCCTGAAAAAATTCCGGCTTTGCCGCCAGAATATCCGCTGGTTTTTGCTTGTTGTAGATTTTTAGCGCAAGCACGCCCAAGCCTCTGCTCAAAAGCGGAGTGCTTTCGCCCCCTTCCGTGTCCATGTGAAAATGCATAATGCCATCTTTGAATTCAGGCACCAAAAACATTTTCGCCGCGCACCCCTTGACTATAAATTTTTCATTTTTCAGCTTGGCATCCATTCCTTCATGTTCTTTTGCTAGTTTCAGCAGGAACTTCCATTTATCATCAGAATTTTCAAATGCGGCAAAGATAGCTTTTATTTCTCTTTGCGATTCTTCTATGGTCATTTCTCCCCCAGAGTTGCGAAGAACAGCGCTTCGCTCACAATAGCCTTGCTTAAAACATCAAGCGAAACGCTTTCATTTTCGCCGTGCGCATTTGATTTGGGGTCTTCTACGCCGGTCAGCAAAACGGGCATGCCTTTGAACGCTTTGCTTAAAGCCGCAACCATGGGAATGGAAGCGCCGCAACCCATTACGACCGCTTTTTTACCATAGCCTTTTTGCAAAGCCGCAAGCATTTTTTTAAAGAACCTATTATCGGTTTTTGTTTCCCAGGGCTCGGAAATCCCTTTTTCTGTTTTGATTGAGAGTGTGAGTCCCCAGGGGCATGAGGCTTTTATATTTTTTTGTGTTGCGCTCAAGACTTTTTTTACATCCATTCCCGGCGGTATTCTAATGCTGATTCTAGCCCAGGCTGTGTTTTGCAGCACATTGCCTGCAAGTTTTTTGTTGCCGGCTTCTATCGCCGTTACGGTTATGCTGGGTTGTTTCCAGAGCGATGTTAGAATATCGCTTTCTTTCACCAGAATTTGCGTTTTGCCTAGCAATTCACATTCTTTTCTCAATCGTTTTGCGCTGTATGGCATTTGCGCCTTAGCGGAGTGTTTGGGCAAATCCAGCTTTGCCAGGATATGCGCAAGCCCTTGGGCAACGTCTGGTATTGGCCCGCTCCAGAGCCCGCTGTGCAGAGGTTTTGCCATGGATTTCAGTTCTACTTCCAAAGAGGCTACGCCTCTTAGCGAGTTTACGATTGCCGGAGTAGTTTCGTCCCAGTTTGATGAGTCGCATACAATAGCAACGTCGCTTTTAAGTTCTTTGCATTCTTTGAGCAGCGCGCTTAAATTCGGGCTTCCGCATTCTTCTTCGCCTTCTATTAGAATTTTGATAGTGGGGCAGTCTTTTCCCAGCGCAGCATTGGCTATGAGAGCTGCCGTCAAGTGAAGTATTATTGCCGCTTTGTCATCTGCGGAGCCTCTGCCGTAAAGCCTTCCGTTTTTAATGTAAGGGTTAAATGCATCGGGAGATGCCGGTTGAACGTCGTAGTGAGCGTAGAGCAATACGGATGGCAGTTTAGGGTTTCCGTTTAATTGCGCGAAAACGGCAGGTTTCCCGGTTTTTTCGCCTAAAAACCGCGTTTTGTCAAACTTGTGCGCTCTGAACAGGTTAAAAACAGCATTTGCGCATCTTTTTACATTATTGTTATCAAACCCATCAAAGCTTATTGAAGGGATTTTGATTAAATCCTTCAGAATTTTAATGTACGAATTTTCAAGGCGGCTGTGCATAAAGGAAAATTTAGAAAATACTAAGTAAAAATAAAAAAATATGCATTTTTTTGAAAAAAAATCTTTTAAAATGCGTCTAAGTATATGAAAGGTAACTATTGGAGACTTTTATGCCCAAAAAGAAAGCAAAAACGGAAGAGCAGAGCCCGGCGCAGATGTTCGACAACTCAATCAAGTTCATTCTGACCGAGGCAAGCAAGCCTGCGGTGGTACATTTGATCAACGGGCTTTACAAAAAGAGCTATCCGCCGGATACTGTGGTGAAGATTGAGCCTAATGAATCCATAAAAAAGCACCCTAAATCGGGGAATCTGGGGAAAATAGTCTCGGATATAGTTGTAACCCTGTTTTGCGAAGACCGCAAGGACACTTATCTAATTGAGGCGCAGATAGATGACGACATGGAGATGTCGCTCAGGATTTTCAATTACAGCGTTCAGATAGCCTTGAAAGACAAGATTGTTTCAGATGACGGCTCTTATATGCGCATAGAGATGCCCGAGCCAGCGGTTGTTTACTTGGAGACCAGCAGGGCAAAGGATTTTCTGGTTATTGAGGTTATATTTCCGGGTGGGAGAGGCGTTGTTTACAAGGTTCCGGCGTTTAAGGTGTTGGAGCACAACATTTCAGAGTTTGAAAGCATGGCTTTGCTTTTGCCTTTTTACATTTTGAAGATTCGCAAGGAGTTGAGGAAAAGCGGAGTTGATTCGGGAAAGAGGAAGTTGTTGGCAGAGAGATTGGCAGGCTATGTGAATGAGATAGCCGAAGTTTTGCATAAGAGCCGAGAAAATTGCTATATTACAGATGTAGATGTCGAAATGCTTCAGGAGCGTTTGTCTAAGATGCACATGAAGCTTTATGGTGGATATGAAGAGTTTACGGAGGTTGATATGACTTTGAAGCAGATGCACGATTCCAGTGTGCTCAGGACTATTGAAAAAGCTGAGGCAAGGGCCGAAGTGAAAGCTGAGAAGCGCACAACAAGTAAAATTGCTAAGGCTATGAAAGCGAGTGGCGAGGCAATTAGCAAAATCATGGATTATACCGGGCTTTCCCGGCGTGAGATTGCGGCGTTGTAAAACGTCAGAACCCCGATTTTCAGGATTTAAGGATTAACAGGATTGTAGAGGCACGAAGCTCCACAAATAAAAACTCCCCCAATCTTGGGGGATGGTAAAAATTAAATTTTATTGATTATCACATCCTACTTGCTCCAATCGATATCCGCTTACATAAATGTCAAATGGTATTTTCAATTTGATATGTTGTGCTGTAGAGTTTGATATAGTTAAAGTTTGATCGGTTGTTCCATCATTGACTCTTACTGTTGAAGTGCTACCCCAAGTGTTTAATTTTAAATTGCAAATGCCATTACTAATGCAACCTCCCAAATTAGTAGCCGTTTGACTATAATTTCCTATCGCAACTTGCTTAGTATTCCAGCAATCAGGCAAGCTCAAATTTGTCAAGTTGCCAATACCCGAACCATCAGTAACAGTAATAGTACCGCAACTCACGGCTGTTTCGTTATTTATGGTAACAAAATTGCCATCGCAATACGCAGTGGCTAAATATAAAGTATGCGCAGTGCTGCTAGCTGAGCCAAAACTGCCGCCGGTAGTGCCGTTGCTTGTCCAATTGCCGCCTGAAGCGGAGAATGTTCTGTTGCCAAGCGATGCAGTACCACAGCTTACAGTTGGAGTTACAGTAGCTCCGATAGTCGTGGTTCCGCTAACACCACTGCAAGTTGGCCTGTTTACGGCAATAGTGCCGCAAGTTGTTGTGCCGCTAACCGTTGTGCCGCCGCAAGTTACATTTGAGACGGTGATTGTGTTGTTACCCGTGACACTGCCGGGGAAATAAGCGTTTCCGGCCTGCTGCCAGTTGTTGAAATTGCTCGGAAGCGTTCCTGCGGATGCCGCAAAAGTTGCCTGAGTTTTAACCATTGCGCCGGATGAACAACTGATAGTCGGAGGGCCAATGTTCTCACCCTGCGTAACGCTTGTCTTTGCCACGGCACAAGTTATAGCCAGTGCGGCAGCACTGCTGCTACTAGAAGTACCACCGCCGCAATTAGGAGTTCCTCCTGTTGTTACAAAATCACAGCCTCCTCCTGCTGCTAAGTAAATATAATAACCACCATCAGCTTTTTGTACGTTTGCTGCAGTAAGGGCTTCGGCGCACGATCTTTGCCCCCAAGAATCTAAGGGATTTCTTCCGCATCGGCCGCCAACATCGTTATTGTTATTGCCTGTCAGTTTTACTCCGTTAACTTGATATCCGCCTTGACTATCCCATTCATTGCCCATTTTAGAGATAGCTGTCGCATATACGCAAATCGGAGCATTGAAGCCATTGCAATCGCCATAATTCTGGCTTGTAGTAGTCACCTGTTCGAATGTTCTGCCGCCGCACCAGCTTGGCTGATACTCGCAACTTGCCTCTTTTACTTCAAAAGCTGGGCATTCAACTGTAGTGGGATAATTGGCACAACCGGTAGGCATGGTGGCATATACTGTTCCTTGATTGTGTGAACCCACATGAGAGCCTAAACCAGATTTAGTAAATACCCAAGTTCTGCCGGTGGTGCTGCTGCTAGAGCTTGCTTGAGTCCATGAACCACCCAAGCCTGACATGGTTGGAGCTGTATTGCAAGGTGTTTCATCGCCATAAGCTACGCTTATAGTCACTCTCGCAGTCTGGTTTTCCGCAATCGGATTATTTGTCCAGGTGCAGGTTGCGGTTGCCGGTTCACTTTCGCTAATAGTCAATGTTCCGCAATTTATGCTGGACGTTCTGTTTTCACAAGCTACCTTTGCAGTTATGGTGTAATCTCCAACACCTAAAGCTGCGCCAGTAGTGTTATCCGTCTTAGAAATATCGGCAATATTAGTAGTTGAATTTGCTAAGTTGTAGGTAACAGTTGGATATGGTTCAACATCACAGCCATAACCGCTTATGTTGCTAACAGGCGCAACGCTTCCTAACGTGAATGAAGAGCCAACCTTTTGCGTTGCTGGTTGCTGACAGTTTGCTGGCGGATTTTGTATGGCCGAAAGCGTTATTGTGCCGGCCCCGGTTGGAGCTATTGTGCCGGTGTGGTTATTTGATGCCGTTAAAAATGCCGGGGGAACCGGATTGCAGGAAAGAGTTGCGCTGCAACCAAGCTGATGATTCTGCCCATTGCTGCTAAACGTGTAAATCGCTCCGTGATAAGCTTCAAAAGAATCTCCGTCGGAAACAGAACCCGAACGTTCGCCTAGTGGGATTCTTGTGTCCGTAGTCGCCCAACCTAAAGTTCCGCCATTCACGGTTACCACATGCTTCCGCCAAGCCAAATCCATTTCAAATGAAACTTCACTCACTTGATTATTAACCCCAAATACAAGGCCTGTTGCTGAAGGGTCATCAGGGCCACTCGGAAGCTTGCAACCGGCAGGCACTGTGATAACATAATTTGCCGATATGCCTGCCACCTTATCGCAAGACCATGAATTGGATGGGCTTATAACTCTTGCGCCACCTGGAACACAGTTCAATGTCATCCATGAATCACCCTTGACTGGACAAGATACAATGCTTGTCATATCAGTTCTTGTGATGGTTATCTGCTCCGTTGCGATTTTAACCCTGCTCTGATCCGGCATTATAATGTTTATGCCATTAGACGTACCTAACCTGAACTCAAAATAACCGGATTGCGGATTGTTATTTGTGCATGCATTGAAGATAACAGCCGTTTCTCCATTGAAACCTTGCGGACAACTTATAGACCAACCATTAGTTACAGTGCCGGAAACTTGGCATCCTCCGTGCGCAGATGGATTAATAGTCCAATTAGCGTTATTATCGGAAATAGCAGAGACATTTACATCAAACTCGTTCATGTTTTCCGTTACTATCACGCGCACATCGCGGCAATTATCAGGAGATGCAGACCCCGGTTGAATATCAGGTGGGCTCGGGCTTAGCCATACACTTGCGCCGCCGTTTTCACCCTTGACAATTACATAGAATGGAGAGTATATCTGATTGTTGAATGTACATCTGTAGAAACCATTTGTGAGTTCTCCGGTAGTCGGTAACGTGGAAGAGCCGCCTATTCTCGTGCAGGTGCGAGTAGGCTCTGCAGCCTGTGAATTAGCGCCGTTTAAATACATAAATGTGTAGAAACGGCGAAGTGGGTCCGGATTACCGCTTAGCAAAGGTGAGTTGTAAGCATCTTTTGCCAAACGGACTATGCGGGGCATCACCAAAACGGAAGCTGTTAAATTATTTTCATTAGATACTACAGGCACTGCTTCACGGCTTATGTTTTTGCTGGCCATAGAAACCTTTAAGCGGGAAGATATTGCCAGCCAGCGGTCTTCATAACCGAAAGTGGCTGTTTCTTCGCCTTCTCCGTTTTCTGGATTTCCATTCTGTGTATTTTTGATTTCCTGCTCGGTGCAATCTCCGGTTCCGCCTGAACGCTTGCAAAGAATGCCGGCATCCATAAGATCGCTGACAAGCGTCTGGTTCTCTTCAAGCCGGAATTGATTGTTTACATTTGTTACGCCTGCGCAACTGCCGGATGGAAAATAAAAGTTCCCTCTGAGTGGGCAATTTGTGGACCAATTATTCAACTCTTTAATTTGCTTCAGCGAGTATATGAAATAATTGTATTTATAGCATCCATCATCCCATGTTTCAGTTACTTTTGCCGGGGAATTGCAATCAACAATAGTTCCCGTTGCATTACGGCATCTTTGCGCAGTGCAGGCAATGCCATCATTTGGAGCATCTTGGCATCCAGCGCTTTTTACTTCACCTGTTACACCATTCTTGAAAAACATCATAACTCTGGAATCATTTGTGGTAGGTGCTACAAACACGTTGCCTTGCGCATTATTATAAATGAAAATAAATTTGCCGTCCAAAGCAACGGTGCCAAGAGAGTACTCCTGATCTTGATTCAATCTCACCACGAGATAGCCATTGTAAAGCTTTGCCGGATGTTTTTTCAACAGATTATAGCAACCGTTAATCGTTGTTGGGAATACTTTATTGGAACCGCAACTGCCTATATGAGCATTGCAAGAGATAGTGTTAGTCGCATTGTTCAAGCATTGGAAATCATCAAACTTGTCATTTGTATTTGCCACTCCTACCAGAAAAGCTTCTATATCGGCAAGAGAAGATGCTATAGGGTCATCCACAGTGTATTGTTGCTTGCCATGCTGGCAATCTGCGCTTGTAGTAGGGCGCCAAATGTTGTCGCAATAGTTTTTTACATCATCTGCCCCTGTAGGTTTATTGCCTGCAATAGGAACAGTATTTGTTGCAACTCGGCTGTTAAAGAAGCCTACAGGCTGGTCCGGCTCGGTTTTATGCGTTACATTGGTAATGCCAGTAGCAGCAACAGCGCCTTTGAATGCCAAAATAGAGCCCGGTTTGGCCGGGCAGTTATCAGATTCTCCATTTATGCCCCAATTAAAACGGATATTTGCGCCTTGATCTGCCGTTGCCCTAACACCAGACTCATTGCTGCTCCAAACATTGCCACAAGCGGTAAGGGTTCCTCCTCCAGCAACATAACCATTATCATAGATAGTCAAATCGTCATGGACACGAATGTTTCTGTTGCTTACTCTTAGTTCTCCATTCAGAGTGAGATTGCCGTTTATAGGTATAGGGTTAGCACCACCGGCAGATCCAGTATATATTCTACCGGCACTGTAAACGCTTCCGTATGTTTGACCTATAAAATTTTCGCTAAAGCCAAAATACATGTCATTTACTCTTACACTGCCATTGTTCGGATCGTATTTTCCACCAACGCATGCTGTTCCGCCAATAGTAATGCCTTCGCCGCTATTAAGCAAATCTCCTGTGATAACAACATCTTTGTCGACTCTTAGAGGGTTTCCTGTCCAATTGCCAAGTATAGTCGCACTGGTAAGGCGTTTATCTCCGCTAAAGCTCAAGCTTCCTCCGAAGTATCCGGGGAGGTCTATTGGCGTGCTTGTTTTTGTACCTGTAGGCACTTGAACTTTGTATAATCCATCCACATCAAAAATCGCCGCAAGCTTAACCTCCGAACCATATCTTCCTATTCCCACCGAAAGAATTTTAAACTTGTGAACAGCATTATTCGTAGTTCCGGTGTCTATTCCCATCAAATAGACATTAAACCTTTGTCCTCTCTCGGATTGCATAACGCCGAGCTGGTTCGTAAGATTCATAGGATTTTTTGAAGGAAAATAACTTCCGACAAGCGCGCCTACATCAAGCCCCTTGCTTGAAAGCCATGCTTGCGCCGCATTCAAACCGCTTTCCGCAGCTTGGTTTGCTTCGCTATGCTTAAGGCGTGCGCCGCTCGAGAAGTTCTCCGAGCTAATCATTCGGAAAACAACAACGCTCGCAGTTGTTGCCGCAAGCATGAACATGAGAACGGCAATAAGTGATATGCCGTTTTTTTGGCGAGTGATTTGAAGGAAGTGCTTCATAATGTAACTCCGTTATTTGGAACTGGGATAGCAATTCCTGTGGATTCTTTGGAATAACTTCCGGCTATTTCGCCGTTCCAGTCAATTTCCAAAAGAAGTTCAAATGCTTTTACATTTCTTTTATTGCTAAGTTTTGCAGATGTATTATCATCTTCCGTTGCGTGGACTTTTGCAAAATTAATCTCATAGTTATTGCTTTCTTTAACAAAATGATAAGCACCCGTAGGCTTTTTGTAAACCTTAAAATCGCTGAATCTCAGCTTGCCCCTGCTTGCTCTAGGGCTGTAAAATGAGAACGTAAGCGCAACGCATACTCTATTAGCAGCAATAGCGTCTTTTGCGGTAAATTCTGCATAACGTGGTTTGGATGCCGCTTCCGCAGACTGAGGAGCGTATAAAAGAACATCGGAAGAAACTCCAGGAACTCTACTGCCGTCACTTGCTCTCAGTCCAACAGCAAAATGGTCTATTCCCGGCAAAAATTGAGTGCTAAGAGAATCATTTTGTCCTGCATCCGGATTTAAGAGGTTGCCAGCAAGAAAAGGCATATTGAATTCGACAACATAAGTTTCTCCTTTTCTAATTGGAACATTCATGCAGTTTGTTATTTGAGTTTCGCTGGGAGGAACGAGATAAACTTCATTGTATCTGTCTGTTGTTGCAGGATTTTCAAAGGATTCTTTTGTGTTCTGCGCAAAACTATTGATGTTCGCTATGGTGCCGCCATTTACGGTTTCATAGCTAGACTCAATTATCTGAGTATTGTTATTTGCGGGGCGAGAAAGCAGGTTGAAATGCCTGGCGTTTGGGTTTGTTGACTCAAGCGGAAATACGGTGTCTCGTGGGATTGCGTTTGTATTGGCAGCAGTCGGCATAACACCGGGAGTAGAGGGGAAGAATGAAAATTTTCTGACATTGCCGGCAACGAGAACTTCCTGCGCATTGCCATTCGGGCATTCTTCGGCATCAGGTGTACCGTTAACGGTTTTGCACCAGCGACGGAGCTCGCCTTTGCTATTTACTTCCCATTTAATTTCCCTAACTCCCAAAAAAGCTCCGGCATTGCTGAATGCAACTTTGCGAAAAACAAGGGAATCAAATTTTATATCAGAGTTGGCTTCGGATGGTACAGCTTCCCGATAAAGCCTGAAAGAAGATAAATCAGGATTTGTTGCTGATGGATTTATGTAAATAAAATCGTTATTGTAGCTAATAGTGTAAACACCAGTTACGTTTTGCCCCCAAGCCTTTGCACCGGTTTGGGATATATCTTCTCTCATGAGATTTGCCACCCTGCCTACTTCTTCGGCTGCCTTAACCATATTCTGGCTGCGAACTCGCATAACTGTGGAATCACTGAACACTTGTCCGGCTACAACGATTACAAAACCAAGTATGGCCATATAAACGAGAAGCTCTATTAGGGTGAATGCTGATTTATTTTTCATAATCACCTCACTACCTTTGTCATTTTTATGGACTGTGTTGAACTTTTATGTTGCCAAGCCACAACAGCTTCCAAGCTTTGGGAAATCGTATCAGGCGCATTGCCTATGCCGATTGCTTCTTTAAACAGATCGGAA
>Ga0209755_10005705_pt1 | contig 14054 bp, 13 predicted proteins | sample TergutCo191P1_FD_187301 | JGI IMG/M metagenome (GOLD analysis project Ga0209755, IMG submission 187301) | Cornitermes sp. P1 segment gut microbial communities from Petit-Saut dam, French Guiana - Co191P1 (SPAdes) (version 2) | ecosystem: Host-associated > Arthropoda: Insects > Digestive system... | reverse complement strand
CCACGTTAGTCTGCCCCATCGGCTGGCGCTTGCCCAGCGACGATGACTGGGACGAGCTACTGGGTGCAGTCGGCGGCGAAGATGAGGCTGGAACCAAGCTTAAGAAAGCTAGCGGCTGGTATGACGAAGACGAAGACTACATCCCAGGCACAGACGACTTCGGCTTTTCGGCCCTGCCGGGTGGTCACGGCTATTCGGATGGCTATTTCGGCGGTGCCGGCTACTACGGCAACTGGTGGAGTTCCAGTGAGGACGAGGACGATAGCGACGACGCCTACTACCGGGACATGTACTACGATGTCAGCGAAGTGAACAGGTACGGCAGCAATAAGTCATACCTGTATTCTGTCCGTTGCGTGCAGGGCCAACTGTCTGAACCGTGATTCACTTGATATATCACCGTATAGACGGATAATTATCCGTCTATACAAGAATCATGTTAAAACTTTAATTGCATGATAAACGCTGATTTTCTAAATTACTATCATGCATTTTCAAGGCAAAAAGATATTGCTCGGCGTGACGGGCGGCATTGCGGCTTACAAGGCTTGCGAATTGCTCCGAATCTTGCAGAAAAGAGGGGCGGAAGTTCGTGTGGCCATGACCGAAGAAGCTGCTAAGTTTGTTGGGCCTGCAACCTTTGCCGCACTCTCCGGATTCCCAGTTTATACTAAGGCCGCTACGGATTTGGCACACATAAACTATACTCGCTGGGCAGATATCTACATAGTGGCCCCATGCACTGCCACAAGCTTGGCTCGCTTTGCCATTGGCACCGGAGAAGAACCAGTGTCTCTTTGCTTTTTAGCCATGCAAGGGGAAAAATGGATTGTTCCGGCTATGAACTGCGTTATGTATAACTCGCCTGCTGTTCAGAAAAATTTGAAAACCATCCGCTCATGGAACATTAAAACTATGGAGCCAGAGAGCGGCCGCCTGGCTTGCGGAGAAGAAGGCGCAGGTAAATTTCCCGCTCCGGAAGACATTGCGAATGAGATTGAATTCGGCTCAGAAAAATTAAACAAAACTTTGGTTATAACTATGGGCCGTACTCAAGAAGCAATAGACCCCGTACGTTATATATCAAATCGTTCAAGCGGCAAAACAGGCGCAGAGCTTGCAAAGGAGTTTTTGCGCAATGGCTGGCAGGTATGCGCTGTTTGCGGGCCAATGGAGGCTAAACTCCCAAAGCAATGCGAAGTGATAAATGTGAGCGATGCGGAAGGCATGAATAAAGCTGTGCTTGAAAGGCAAGGCGGGGCAAATGCCATTATACATTGCGCTGCCGTTGCGGATTACCGCCCTAAAAAAATAGCACCGCAAAAAATAAAGAACAGCAGGGCTATTCAAAAGCTGGAATTGGAAGAAACTCCGAATATTTTAAAAAATACAATAAAAAAGAAAAAGCAAATAATAGTCTCTTTTGCTCTGGAAACGGAAAATGCCTTGAAAAATGCCGAACAGAAATTTAAAAGCGGGGGCATGGATATTTTAGTTGCGAATACGGCAGCAAACTTTGGAAAAGATATTGTTGAATATGGAATTTTCACCAAAAGCAAGCATAAACCGAAATTTGAGCGTAACAGCAAAGAATGGCTTGCCAAACAACTGTTCAAAGAAGTAAATGCCTAGACTTTTTTTATTTACAATAATCCTTGCGCTTTGCGCTTGCGAAAAAAGCAATGATGACGATTTAGTTCTGGCCTATGCAGAGCTGAGGCTTGCAAAAAGTGAAGAGCGTATTGAAATTTTGCAAGATTACGGACTTTCCGTTGATGACTTTGAGCAAAAAATAGATAAGATAAAAAAAGAGCCTGAAAGGTGGCTGGAATTTCAAAATAAACTCATAAAAGCTCTGGATTCCATCGCAAACGAGCTTGAAAGCGAGGATGAAGATTGAAATCGCTGATTTTTATTTTGCTCTTCATCGGGTTCGCATCAGCAAGCGATAAGCCAACTTTGGTAGAATTTTACGCTAAATGGTGCATTCCCTGCCTTGAGATGGAAAAAACCGTTTTCAAAGACCCTGCCATAAAAAAATATTTAAGGCAAAATTTCAACTTCATCCGCTTTGACACAGACAAAAACGAAAACGTTTTTTGCGAAGGGGAAACGCTTCCTGTTTTAGCCTGCATGGAATTGTGGGATGTAAACGGTCTTCCGGCCTTCGCCATCCTGGACAAAAACGGTTCATTAAGGCATATTACTGTAGGAGAATTTGATAAAGAAGGATTTTTAAACTTTTTAAAAGCGATTAAAAAATGACGATAATTATTTTCTGGATATGCATCGGGTTATTAGCGCAGGTTTATATCCTGTATCCGTGGACATTGCGGTTAAAAAAATCAAGAAAATCCTTTAATCCTGAAAATCATGGCTCAGACAATGTCGTTTCCATAATAATCGCAGCGCACAATGAAGAAAGCATAATCGCAGAAAAAATCAAAAATACCCTTGCCTTAAATCACCCGAATATGGAAATTTTAATAGGGGACGACGGCTCAACAGACAAAACCGCAGAAATTGTCGCGCAATACAGCAACGTTCGCTTAATAAAAAAAGAAAAAAACGAAGGCAAAGCGGCGATGTTAAACGATTTATGCAAAGTGGCAAAAGGCGAAATCTTTTTGTTCAGCGATGCAAACACAATGCTCGAAAGCTCCGCCTTGGAAAATATGCTGGCCATGTTCGCAGATGAAAAAGTAGGCTGTGTATGTGGGAACCTTTCGCTAAAAGACAATAGCGGCACAAATTTGGAGAGTGTTTACTGGAAGGGCGAATCCAAATTAAAAAAACTTGAAAGCAACTTTGGCGCAGTCATGGGCAGCAACGGCGCGCTGTATGCAATTCGCGCAGAACTGTATTCGGAACTTCCAACACACAAAACCGTTATGGATGATTTTTACATAACCGCAAAAATCATGCTGAAAAATTATCTCTGCGTATTTTGCGAAAATGCGTTGGCGTTTGAAAATACATCAACATCAGCTTATATAGAATTCAAGCGCAAGGTTCGCATAGGCCGGGCGAATTTCAATTTTCTTTTGACTTTTTTGCCAATGCTAAATCCGTTGCATCCTATGAGAGCATATATGTTTTTATCGCACAAACTGTTAAGGTGGCTAAGCCCGTTTCTGCTTTTGTCCGTATTTGCATGTAGCATTTTGTTAATTCATGAGCATATTTTTTACAAAGCGTTCTTGGCTGCTGAGTTGTTGTTTGTATTAGCTGCTCTCTCCGGAGTACGTATATGCAATTATTTTCTGAGCATGAATTTTGCGCTGTTTTTGGGTTTCTGCAAATCTCTTTTCAAAGAAAAGAGCGGAGCTTGGGAGCGAGTGGAGAGAAGCTAAAACCTAAACCCTGCCTCTGCGCTGACCCCTTTATTGAACATAGGCTGCATAACAAAATACGCAGGGCTGTCAAAATCGTGAAGCATTGCGTCAACGGCTGCATCTGCCATTGAATATATGTAAAATAAAGCTATTGCCCAAACATACTGATTGCGTTTTTTCCTGAAAAACAAAACATCTTCCTCCGCAGCGGATATGCCATCAATATCTTCCTCCGCTCTCGCCTGCCTCAAAACATTCAAATGATACTCAACCATATTTTGCCTGGAATAATAGCTGACTGCGCTCCCCAGCATACCCATATAAAGCATGCCTGCTTTGCCGTATTCACTATTGTAAATCTGCCCCCAGCCAGGAACTAAAGCCGCTCGCCAAATGGCAGAAGAAACGTAATGAGTTTCATGGCTGCGCCCCTGATTATTTTTCCAAATTCCGTAAGCGTCAAACATGCCGTAAATATGCAATCCGGCAAGCCATGCAAATTCCGATGTCCATAAGTCCTTTGAAGCTCTTTTCTTATTCTCTTCCTTTAATAAAATTCTATTGTGTCTTTTTTTGCCTTCTTTCCATGCGGAAGTGTCCGAAGAATATGGAAAAGAATCAAGCAGAGTTTGGTAAAAAGCAATTGTATCTCTGTACATTCTTATATTTTTATTGAACTCATTTTTTTGCCTGAATTTATTGAAGAAGGTTTCATAAATCAAAGCTCCCTCAAAAGCCAGCAAAAAACCACCTCTAACATAATGCCCTGTATAAAACTGTCCGCCGCCCGGAAATAAAAAAGAGGTTAAATGCACTAATTCCAAAGAATTATTTTTTGTTTCAATATCCCAATCAAATCTTTTCAAAGTGTCTATAGCCAAAACACCTGTGTTATTTTGGGCAAAACCAAATCCTACAAAAATAAGTAGAATGCTAAAGTAAATCTTCAATTTCAGCACACAAAGTTTCCGCTTCTTTTGCCGAGGGAGCCTCAGCGATTATTCTTATGACAGGCTCCGTATTGGAGGCTCTTAAATGCGCAAAGCTTTTGCCTTTGCCAAGCCACAATCCGTCTCGCTCATCCGTTTTCCATCCTGCAAATGCTTTTTTCGCTTTTTCCATAGCTTCAGAAACAGGATTCTTAATTTCAAATTTCTTTTTTAGCATTGCATAAGAAGGATGGTTTTTTATCCAGTCCGAAACCTTTATGCCATGCCTGGCGAGCAAATCCAAAACCAAAGCGGCAGAAACCAAAGAGTCTCGCCCGTAATGGAGCGCAGGCAAAATCACCCCTCCATTGCCTTCGCCGCCCACAATGCAGCCGTGTTCCATCATATCTAGGCTCACATTTATTTCGCCAACAGCGGTTCGGTAGCATTTCACTCCGAATTTTTCCGCCAAGTCTTCGCACATTCTGGATGTTGACAAATTTATGGAAAGCGGCTTTGCATCTCGCTCCAAAACGGTCTCTGCGGCTATGGCCAACGTATATTCCTCGCCTATTGCGTCTCCGTTCTCATCAACTATTGCGCAACGGTCCGCATCCGGGTCAAGCGCAAAGCCTATATCGCATTTATTTTCCTTAACCGCTTTGCCCAAGTCGCCCAGATTTTCCTGCAACGGCTCTGCGCCTCTTGGGAAGATTCCATTTGGCTCGCAATGAATTTTCACCACTTCGCAACCGAGCTCCGTGAGCAGTTTTGGCAAAGCAAAAGAGCCTGCGCCGTTCACAGCATCCACTGCGACCTTGAATTTGCGTTCCCTTATTTTTTGCGCATTCACAAAAGGCAAGGCGATCGTCGCTTTTATGTGCATGTCATCGCCGCCTTCAAAACTCTCTTTTTTCCCAAAGGCATCAGCTTTTGCAAAAAGCTCTTTCACCTCGTTTGGGCCAAGAAACATTCCTTTATTGTTCAAAAATTTCAGCGCATTCCATTCAATAGGATTATGGCTTGCGGTTACTATTATTCCGCCGCTCGCTCCGAGTTGTTCAACCAAAAGCTCAACGGTAGGCGTTGTGGCGAGTCCGCAGTCCACCACTTCCACGCCGGAAAGGCCGCACACGCTGCAAACCAGCCCGCATATCTCCTCCCCCGTTGGGCGCGAATCCCGGCCTATAACTATTTTCCTAGCATTTATCAAGTCTAAAAAAGCCTTTGTATGGCTAACAATCACTTGCGATGTCAAAGTTTGCCCAACTACGCCGCGAATTCCAGAAATTGAACGCATTAGTTTCATTTTGAACCAGCTCCTGAATTAAATTTTAACAAATTTTCCCAATCTATCTCTCCATTTTTTTTACAAAATTCAATTGAAAATTGTTTTGTAAATAAATTAATCATTTGGCTATAAGACTGTCTAAAATTATCATTTTGTTTACGAGCTTGTTTTCCCAGAGGTTCAATTATTTCAAGATACAAGCTTTCCTTTCCAGAAATAAAAGTCCAAAATGCTTGACCGCAATATTTAAAATATTCACCTTTATCTGGCTGATTATCAATACCATAACAACAACCATTTACAGCTTCTATTTGAAGCTGCGAATTACTTGTACGCAATGTTTTTTTAGCTTTTTTAAAATCATCAATCAACTTTTTAAGCTGGCTGCTGTTTCCCCAATTTGCGCCTGATTTGATTGATACTATATAGCGAATGCCGTCTTTATCAAATTCCAGATCAATATTCGGAATGCCTGATTTTCGACCGCCATAAACTTTTTTATTTACAAAAATAGCCAGATTTTCAAGCCAATCGCCAAAAATAGTCTCTTCGTTTGAAGAAATATGAGCATCAACGATACCACGAACTATTTGTTCAGAAGTTTCTGTATTCTTTGCCTTAAAAAGATATGGATTTTTTCTTTTCAAAACATTATGCAGTTTTAATTTATCTAAGCTTTTTAAACGCTTTTCGTGGAATTCAGCAATGTGTTCTTCTACATATTTCTGCACATCATCCATATTTAACTTGTTCATATTTTACCTCATTGTTAAATAATGTCAATAGATTCCGTTGCTGCTCCCTTATTAAAGACACATACTCCGGCATAATTTCTATTCCGACGGAATTTCTATTCGTTTTTTCAGCTACAAATAAAGTTGTCCCTGAACCGGCAAACGGATCTAAAACCGTATCGCCTTCTTTTGTGAATAAATTAATAAACCATTCCGGTAAAGCATCAGGAAATGCAGCACTATGATTCTTATTATTGCATTCTGTGGATAAATGCAGCACATTGCTTGGGTAAACAGTGTCTTTTCCAAGCCAATTTGATATATTTTTCCCAAATCCACTCCCATTTTTGGCATTATCTCTTATTTTATCGGTTTCGCTTAAATTCTTTAATCTGAAATCAGCCCAGTTTCCGATTGGAACTTTCACATTATCCTGATACATATTGAATTTTTTAGTTTTGTTAAATTGCAATAATCTTTCCCAAGCATCTCTAAATCTATTTGGCCATTTACCTGGATAACAATTTTTTTTATGCCAAATAAATTCTTCGGTCCACAGCCAACCTTGTTTTCTAAAAGCCAAAATCAACTCTAGAACGTATGTACTTCTTTCTCCTTTTTCGGCTTTTTCTTTTATATTTAAAATAAATGTCCCGGTTGGTTTCAGAACTCTTAACAATTCTTTGCTAATAGGCAAAAACCATTCGACATAATTTTCAGGTCTTATTCCACCATAAGTTTGTTTTCTACTGTCGGCATAAGGCGGTGAAGTAACTATTAAATCAATGGAGTTTTCCCCTATGCTTTTTAATTCCTTTTTGCAATCGCCAAGTACTATCTTCATTCGTAAAATATAGAAAATTCCATGTTCTTATGAAAAAACTTTATTACCCTTGAGTAGTAGCTTGAAAGGACAGTTCCTTTGGAATTTTCTACATTCTACACCATGCATTCAGATTTAGCTAAAAAAATTCTTGACTTCTGCCTTGGGGCAGGGGCGAGCTTTGCCGAGATTTATGAAGAAGAAACGAGAAAATCGTATCTCTCGCTCAAAAACAATGCTATAGAAGGAGCGTCTGCTTCCATAATTTACGGGATTGGAATAAGAATGCTGTACGGAACGGAAGTCCTTTACGGCTTCACAAGCGACTCTTCGGAAGATGTATTGTTAAATATCGCTAAGAATTTATCCATTGCAAAAAAACAAACCGGATCGCAAAAAACGCAGTTCAACGAAAATTCGGATTTCATGTCTTTTTCCAAAGATAGCTTCAAAGACCCCAGAATTTTAGGGCAGTCATATAAAAAAGACTTTTTGTTTACAGCTAACTCCGCAGCCAGAGTAAGCCCGAAAATAGTGCAGCTGGAGGCTTCCATTGCAGACTCCGTGCAAAATATAAATATATGGAACAGTGAAGGCTTGCAGGTTTCCGATAACAGAGCCAGAACAAGATTCTCCGTAAACGCAACCGCAGGGGAAGATTCACAGCGCACCTCTGCGCACGAAGCTCCCGGCGTGCTTGGCGGCTTTGAGTTTTTGGACAGCTTGCCGATTAAAGAACTTTCCGCATCTTGCGCAGAGAGGGCTTTGAGAATGCTCTCTGCTCCATACGTAAAAGGCGGCCATATTCCGGTTATTATGGGAAACGCTTTTGGCGGAGTTATTTTTCACGAAGCATGCGGGCATCCGCTGGAAACAGAAGCTGTGCGAAGACAAGCGAGCCCGTTTTGCGGCAAACTTGGCGAACAAGTGGCAGATCCCGTGCTAACAGCCATAGATGACGGCACTCTGAGCGGCGTGTGGGGAAGCCTGGCTATTGACGATGAAGGAATGCCAACACAAAAGACCGTTTTGATTGAGAACGGAATTTTGAAAAACTTTTTAAGCGACCGTGTAGGAGCCCAGGAACTAGGCTTGCCGCTAACAGGCAGCGCACGGAGAGAATCATACAAATACGCTCCGGTAAGCAGAATGCGAAATACGTTTATAGCACCGGGCAATTCCACGTTAGAGCAAATGATTGCCACGGTTGACGATGGCCTTTATGCCGCTAAAATGGCAGGCGGCTCGGTTAATCCTGCTACCGGAGAGTTTAATTTCGCGGTTGAAGAAGGCTATGAGATTAAGAACGGCAAATTGGGCGACGCAGTTCGCGGAGCCTCTCTTATAGGGCTTGGCCATGAGATTCTGCCTAAGATTAGCATGGTAGGGGATGACTTTGAGCTTGCGGCAGGAATGTGCGGCGCAAGTTCCGGGCATGTTCCGGTGACAGTTGGGCAACCGTCAATAAAGGTGGATTCTATTTTGGTGGGAGGCAGATGAAATATCTGAAAACCTTTATACGAGAATTCGCAATACCAATAGCCACAGCCCTTGTAGTGATAGCCTTCGCAATACAGGCATTCAAAATCCCAAGCGGTTCAATGGAAGACACGCTTTTTGAAGGAGATTTTCTTTTAGGCTTAAAATTTGTTTACGGAATTCCTATTCCATTTTCCAACAGCAAAATACCCATTTCCGAGCCGAATACGGGCGAAGTCGTGATATTCCGCTATCCAGGCGAGCCGGAATATCCTGACTACGACAGCAAACGCTACACCCACCTTGCGAACGCTTTGATGCTCGGAAACTTTTTTTGGGATAACCAAGCCCCGAGTGGCAGCCCCAAGCTTATTCATTACGCAGATGGCCCCAAAGACTACATAAAAAGATGTGTCGCAAAAAGCGGCCAAAGAGTTGCGGTTAAAGACGGCAAGCTATTTTTAGACGGCGTTGAAAGTTCCATAGGAGGGCTTGGCAAATACACCGAAAGGAATAGAGGGCATTCACCACGCGACAATCTGGGAGAAATAAAAGTGCCGGAACCCGGTGAAACAATAAGATTTGACTCCCTTTCCACGCATGATTTATGGTGGATTCGCTCTCTTATGATTCAGGAAATGCCGGATAGCCTTGTTGAATTCAGCATCTCTTTGGCAAAAAACGGGCAGGAATTGCAAGATTACACTTTTGAGGACTTTCGCATACCTATAGAGAACCACAAATACCTTCTGGTCAACGCAATTTTAAGCAAAAACCGCATAGTTCCCCAAGGTTTGAGCTATGGGGATACCATTAACGGCAAAATGGATTTGAGCTTCTTTCGCAAGTTCTCCCGTACGGGCTTTTTAGCGCGCCATAATCCCAATATTCCGCAGAAAAGCCTCTTTGGCAGCCGTTTGGTAGGTTATGATGCCTTTGATGGCTCCCAGTTGGAAGACTTGGAAGCAAACGTAGCTATGGAAGACTCTCTTGCTTTAAAATATGAAATCCTGGTCAATGGCCGATCGGTTAATGAATATACGATCAAAGATAAGGTTTACTTTATGATGGGAGATAATCGCGACAACTCTCTGGACAGCCGCTATTGGGGCTTTGTAAGCGCAAGGAACATCAAGGCGAAAGCATTCATAATATATTACAGCCTGGAGAAGGATTCCAAGGTTGAACTGCTAAAACCCTGGACATGGGTTTACCTGCCAACAGATATCCGCTGGAGCCGCATAGCGAGGATTATACACCTAATTTAACCTTTTAACCCACTATTTTTACATTTCCCCCTAAAAGCCTGTAATTTGCCGAAAAATTTTTTATTTTACCTCTATGCGTTACTTTGCCCTTTCCAGTACACTGTTTTGCCTTTTCGGGATAATGGCTCTTGCTTTTATGTCTTGCGAAGATGAAGTGGTACAAACAACAGAAGACATGGAAGCCTTGGCCGATGAATATATTGAGCCGGCCGTAGAGCAGTTTAAAGAGCCTCCTGAGCCGAAAATAAGCTACAAGAAAGCTCGCAATTTCAATAAGGCAAGTGAAGCTCTTATTATTATGGGGCAAGAATGGGCTGAAAAAATGAAAGAGGTTGACGATGAAGAAAAACTGAGAATGTCCGCAGCTTATGAAAAAGCCCAAGATGATTTAATCCGTAAATTCGGGCTGTGTGGCAAGGAAGAATTTAAATGGATTCACAACAAAGCTTTACCGGAACCCTCAAATAAAAACATTTTTGCCAGAGCTGGAGTTTGGTCTAATAAATAGGAGTTTTCATGTCAATGAAAGGAAAAAAAGGAATTATCTTTGGCGTTGCCAACGATCGTTCTATTGCTTGGGGTATAGCTAAAAAACTGCTTAGCGATGGAGCAGAAGTAGCATTCAGCTACAACGGCGAACGCTTAAAGCGCAATCTGGACAAACTGCTTGCCGATTATCCAAGCAGCAAGCTCTATGACTGCGATGTTTCAAATGAAGAAAATATTTTGAAGGTTGCCGAGCAATATAAAACCGAGGTTGGCCAGTGCGATTTTTTAGTTCACGCCGTTGGCTTTGCCGATAAAACTTACCTTGAAGGGCAGTTTTTGCCTACTCCAAAAGAAGTATTTTTACAGGCAATGGATATTTCCGCATATTCGTTTGTTTCTTTGACCCGTGCCTTCAAGCCTATGATGGTGAGTGGCAGCTCAATTTTAGCTTTGACTTATTTGGGCAGCGAAAAGGTTGTTCAAAACTATAATGTTATGGGAGTTGCAAAAGCAGCGCTGGAATCCATAGTTCGCTATTTGGCCTACGACCTTGGCCCCGAGGGGATCAGAGTTAATGCCATCAGCGCTGGCCCAGTGAACACGCTCGCAGCCCGAGGCATCAGCGACTTCACCGATTTGCTGAAAATTCATCGCAAAATCGCTCCTCTTCGCGAGAATACAACTCCGGAACATGTTGGTGGCGCAGCATACTTCCTTTTGAGCGATCTCTCTTTTGGGGTGACTTCCGAAATCATGTATGTGGACGGCGGCTACAACACAGTTACCGTAGGTCCGATTTCCGCTTATGATAAGGAATGATTCCTCTTATACTCACTTTTTTTGGCATTGTCACAGACCCTGACTTTGCAGCAAACGATTCTTTACAGATTGAGGTACTTGAAACCGGTACTATTGCAGTCGCACGTTTTAATGAGCAATTCAAGCTTGAATTGCCAAAGGACACGGTGTGGAACATCTGCGTAAATTCGGAAAAATGCTATGAATTGAAATATCTGGGAAAGGATTCCGTTTTCTCTGCGGAAATTCAAGGCAAGAATGTTACTTGGTTTGATGATGGAAGTTCTCGAATTGAGAATGAAGAATTGAGAATTGAGAATAATGAGGAGCCTGATGCTGTTGCGCAAGAGGCGTCTGCGGAGCAGGTTACGGAGTTGCGGAAGGTTGTGGTGCAGTTGCGCAAAAAACCTAAGCGAAAGCTGGGGGAATCTGTTGTAAGCGCCAAGAATATAAAGAGAATGCCAGGGCTTGCCGAGGCAGATGTTATGCGGAGCATTCAAGCTCTTCCCGGCGTGGTAGCAAGTTCTGATTTTAGCACCAAGATTTATGTTAGAGGCGGAGCGAGCGACCAGAATTTGTTTTTGCTGGATAACGGGATTGTTTACTGCCCAACGCATTTCTTTGGGCTTTTCTCGACATTTTTGGTGGAAACGGTTGATGATGTTAAATTTTATAAAAGCGGTTTCCCTGCCGAGTATGGCAACAGGCTGAGTTCGGTTGCCGCTATAAACAGCAGAGAAGGCGGCAACGATACTTTGGATGAATGGTTTTCAAAAAATTCCATAAAAATCAGCACATTTGCCGCACAAGCCCACACTGAGGGGCATCAGGGAAATGCCAGATGGGTAGTGGCCGGACGTACCACTTACATAAAGCAAATTCTGGATGCATTGCAAGCCGCAGGCGCAACGGATTTCACTGTGGATTACAAATTCTACGATGTTCAGGGAGCTTTTGATTACAAAATAAACGATAAGCTGGATTGGCATTGGGCATTTTATACCGGCGCAGATATTTTGAATTTTTCGCCTCTTTTTGTGAAATGGGGAAATACGGTTATTCCTGTGAATTTTCAGTATCAAATAAACGAAAAATGGAAACTGAACAGCGGTTTTTCTTTCAGCAGATTTTATCAGGATTTTTCAGTAGAAAATTTATTGGGCATGGAGAACGGTGTTGATACATGGGCCAGCAGGCAATCCGTTTTATATTCTGGAATTGATAAGCACACTCTGGCTTTTGGCTATGATTTGGAATTTTCCAGAATATTTTTTATACAGGACATTCAAATTACCGGACAAAAATTTGAAGATAATCCTGATGCCTTTCATCACATTATATATGCTCAAGATACATGGCGCCCTAATTCTTGGGAATTGCGATATGGGCTTAGATTCAATTATCATGCGCTTGCGGAACATTTTGGCGTTGAGCCTCGTTTTGCGGCTTCATGGGAATTTGTGGAGAATCATAAACTTGAATTTTATACCGGTTATTATCTGCAATACTTAAATAGCATCATGTTTGCCGATATGGAAGCGTTGAACGAATTTTACTATCCGTCGCGCACAACGGCAATCAACGGAAAAGTGCCGCCGTCAAGCTCAATACTTTCCGCAATAGGCTATTCTTGGTCTAATATTCTGGGGATGTTCAATTTTAGCACCGAAGCTTATTACAAAACACAGAATGATTTAACCGTATATAGCCAGGAGAGCATGAACGATTCAACTTCAGGCCGCATAGAATCCCTGGGAGATTTGATTATGTCCGGTGAGGGCTATTCTTTTGGCTACGAAGTGTCTTTGCAAAAGCCGGATGGTTTTATGAGCGGCAGCATAAGCTGGAATCAGGGCTGGTCTGTTTTCAAAGATGGCCCGAACAAAGCGTATTTTCCCAATTGGCACCAGCCTTATGCGTTAAAGGGAGATTTGTCTTTTAACTGGTTTGAGAAAAATTATTTTTTGCGCACATCCTTTCAATTAAAGTGGGCAAGCGGAATGCCTTACACCCCATATCTTGGTTATATGGCGCACTACGAAATGGACAGGCGTTTTCCAGGTTATGATGTTGAAACTTTGCAGGGCAATCGCAATACCACTATGCAAACCGATTATTTTCGTTTAGACGCAAAAGTGATTGATTGGGGAAAAAAAGACAAATGGAATTTTGGTTTCACAATCCTGAATCTGACCGATCACGAAAATCTCTTCTACACTTTCTACCACACGGAAGAAAATCCCCCCAGAGAGGAGAAAATTTTTCAGTTCCCATTCTTTCCGCTGTTATTGAACTGGGAATATTATTTTTGAAACGGCAGAACCGTAAGAAATTTGTGCTATGTAAACTCCGCTTGGAATACCCTGCAAATTTATGTTGAGAGTTCCACCGCCACTCTGTTGCTTGATCAGTAATTTTCCTTTAATGTTGTAAATGGAAATCTGCAAAGCCTTGTCTCCGAAAATTTGCAAAGCCTCTTTGGTTTGTGAGATTTTAATGTTTTGAACAGCTTCACGCTTTTTTATTGAAACTGGCGGAGGCGCACTATGGTCAACAAACTTTGAGAGCAATCTTATGTACGCCAACTGATACCCATTGCTGTTTTCGGTTATTTCCCATGAGTTGATTGGCCAGCTAATGCCTGTTTCCACATACATCTTTGCCGGAGGGATGTCGGTTGGTATAGAGACCAGATTGCATCTCGCATTGTTTGCCGCAGATCCGCAGCCGGAGGGGCAACAGCCATCCAATTTATAGCCGGCATTAGGGCCACCGGGTAGAAATCCCGGCGCAGGAACAACATTTTTCTCATCGTCAAACCACGAGTGATAAAAAACTTTTTGGCTTCTTGATGCGCCATAGCGTTCCATATTTGTGAGATAAACCATGTTGAACGGATTAACGCCGT
>Ga0209755_10005704_pt1 | contig 14054 bp, 13 predicted proteins | sample TergutCo191P1_FD_187301 | JGI IMG/M metagenome (GOLD analysis project Ga0209755, IMG submission 187301) | Cornitermes sp. P1 segment gut microbial communities from Petit-Saut dam, French Guiana - Co191P1 (SPAdes) (version 2) | ecosystem: Host-associated > Arthropoda: Insects > Digestive system... | reverse complement strand
GTAAGAAGCAAGCGAATATGAAAGAATATCCGATTGACAGTCCCTTCCGTTTATCTTTATTACATTTGTTCGTCCGTCCTGCGGTAAATTAACTATTTCGTAATTTGCGGCTTCAGTTGTAAAACCGGGAAACGGCGGCGTTGTATTACGGTTTACGCTGACACGCACTTCCTGAATATTTGCAGGCGATGTCTGCGATGTGAAAAGTAAAATAACAATTATAAATACCGCAAATAAAACAATTTTTTTCATTTATAAATTCCTTATTGATAAGTTCTTATATCCCAAATCTTTAATTCAAATTGGCCAACACCATTATTATAATAAGGTTCAAATTGAATACTTTGAACATTGCTTTGAATAAAAGGTGAAAATTTACCAGTCCAACCACCTTGTACAAGAGTATCAACAAAGATTGTTATATTAATCGCTTCTCCTTTTATAGTAGGAATAATGGTATGATAAATATCCCAGCCGCCTGTATTAGACCATATATCGCTTGTTTGCAGTGATACTTTATAATCATTTCCGTCACCCAGAATTGTAAATGAAAAAGCTCTCATTCTTTTTAGGTTATTAACCGTGGCGGCATTTCCGGCGGTAATTGCTTTTGCATGACTGTCTTTCACATGATTACCATTTATGGTATACGCAGTAAAATTAACGCCGTTTATTGTTTCAGAACCAGTTCGGATATTCATTGTAGAACCATTCCAAATATCTGTATTTAATCTGTCAAAAACAGCGGGTATTCCCCGCTCCTTGTTAATGGTTCTGTTTGCGGGATTAGCGTTTCTGATTGTATATTGTAATGACCTGTCGATATACAATAAATCAAATTTTCCGAAGTCCCTTTGCGGCTCTGTATTTACGCTTATAATACCAATTGGCGTTCTTCCGCCGTTATAATAATTGGTATTCGCAAAGCGTAAAGAAGGTAAATTGCCGGCAGGATCAAGGATTGTAGCTGCCAAAAAATAAACGCCGTCCGCTAAATTATTTGGTATAGTAATATTGTCAATGATTGTATACTTTTCACCCGGAAGCCATGTGCGTATATCAATATTCAGATTCTTTTTATAAACGACATTACGGTTTTGATCAATCAAGCTGACTTCGACAGGCCAGTTATAATAAAACGGCGCGCTGCCGATATTTGAAACTTCAAAACCAAAATTAATACTCTCGCCTTTACTGGCTTTTTCTTTATAAACAGCCGAGTTTATTACATACCTGTAACCAAACGCTTTTTGCATTCTGGCAGTATTGTATTTTAATGATAAATCTCCATAAGTGTAATATGAAATCCAGCCAAGGCTTGATGCATACGCTCTTTTTATCTGGCTGATAATATAATCTGAATACCTGTTATTTCTAAGGGTATCATCAGGGTTTGATCCATAAAGAGAGCTCATATCAAAATCATACGCAATTTCACCGGTGATTATTTGATCTTTCCATATATTGTTTCGCCGTATTGTATTGATTATTCTGTCGTAATCTTGTTCATCAGGTTTTGCGAAACTGTCATGGACAACGCCAAATTGGTGATCTGTAAACTGATACGGATAACGAACCATACCTTTTTTATTTTTAAAAGCTTCGTTAAATGCGTCTCCAAGTGTTTTCGCCATAGACTTCGGTATTATTCCGTCATAATAATTGGAATTAGGCGCATCAGTTGACAGATTGTGCTCTGCCCAATAACCCCATAAACCTATTTCAACAGCCGCGACTCTTGGATCATTATCCCATGCCTGTCCCAGTTTTAATACAAATTTTCTTAACCGTTCTTCCAGTTCTTTTGAAAACCATCTGGAAACAAATCCTTCCTGAGGAATATCGGATGGCCAAAATTCTTTATATTCCATTGCATTATGCCATCCGGGAGAAAAAGCACCGTCAGGCGCTACCGGGTATGTTAATAAAATACGGGGATTAACCTTTATATTTCTTTTTTCAATTCCTGCCCATGCCCTGTTACTCCAGTCTATAATTTTTTGCACTGTATCATTGGCTGATGATTCCAAATCTGAATATTTTATGTAATGCCTGTAAACACTTGCATATTCATGATTTTGAAAACATGTACTGTTTAGAAAATTCATGCCTTCAGGATTACGATCGCCTTTGAATCCTTTCATCGGATTTGGAAACGCTTCGGGAGTTTCTTCAAAATGCTTAATCGTATAACCTTCGCCGTTGAATTCGGGGTAACTGCTTAAACTTCGTGCAGGCGCGTTTTTAGAATCATTTTCGGAAGTTCCTGAGCCGAAACTGAGTGATGTCAGGCTGAAAACAAAAACCGTTATTAAAAAATATTTTTTCATTTATAAACTCCTTATTGATACGTTTTGATATCCCAAATCTTTAATTCAAACTGACCAACACCGTTATAATTAGCTGGTTCAAATTGAAAACTGTGAGCATTGCTTTGAATAAACTGCGTAGGTTTACCATGCCAGCCATTTTGTGAAAGAGTATCAACGAAAATAATTACATTAATTGCCCCTCCCTTAACAGTGGAAATAACAGTATGATAATTATCCCAATTGCCTGCGGCAGACCATGTGTCACTTGTCTGCAATGATACTCTATAATCATTTCCGTCACCTAGAATTGTAAATGAAAAAGCTCTCATTCTTTTTAAGTTATTAACCGTAGCGGTATTTCCTGAAGTTATTGCATGCGCATAACCTCCGTTTACATGATTACCGTTAATGGTATATACAGTTTGATTAATGCCGTCTATTGTTTCAGAATCGGTTCGTATATTTATTGTAGAACCATTGCCCTGGTTTGCCTGCCATCTGTCAAAAGCTGCGCGTACTCCCTGCTCCCTGTTAATTGTTCTGTTGGCGGGATTATTATTTCCAACTGTGTATTGCAGCGATCTGTCAAAACGTAATAAATCAAATTTGCCAAAATCACTTTGAGGTTCCGCATTTACGCCGATAATGCCAACGGGAGTTCTTCCTCCGTAAAAATAATTGGTATTTGCAAAGCGTATAGACGGCAGATTCCCTGCCGGATCAAGAATTGAAAGAGCAAGAAAGTAAACGCCGTCTCTTAAATTATTTGGAATGGTTATGTCGCCAATAATTGTGTATGTTTCATCAGGCAGCCATTTGCGAATATCTTCATTCAGATTCTTCTTATAAACAACATTGCGGTTTTGATCCAGTAAACTTACTTCGACAGACCAGTTATAGTAAAACGGAGCAACGCCAACATTTGATACTTCAAAGCCAAATCTCATGTTTTCGCCTTTAACGGCTGTTTCCTTATAAACAGCAGAGCGGATTACATACCTGTAACCAAGCGCTTTTTGAATTCTGGCGGTATTAGCCTTTAACGAGAGATCTCCATGTGTGTATTTATCAATCCATGTAAGATTGGTCGCATGCATTCTTTTTATATAATTTATAATATGATCTGTATAACGGTTGCTTCTAAGCGTTTCATCCGGAGTGGTTCCATATATACTGCCTCCAGGTTGATTCAACATAGCTTCTTTATCATACGCTACTTCGCCGATAAACATATTGTTCTTCCAGTCATTTCTGCGTATCATCTGCTGTGTCGCTCCCGGTTTATGCTCAACAGGATGCGCAAAATAATCCCAGGTTAATCCAAAATTATAATTTACAAATGTTTCGGGATATCTAAAAAACAATTTTTTATTTTTAAACGCTTTTGTAAAAGCATCACCCAGTGTTTTTTGCATGGATAAAGGTATAATTCCTTTTTCAAAATTATTATCAACCAAAAATAATAAATGCTGTTCTCCCCAAAATCCCCACAACCCGATTTGAACAGCGGCGACACGCGGATCATTATCCCATGCTTCACCCAATTTCATTACAAATTTTTCCAGTCTCTCATGTAATTGCGGAGTGTACCAGCGTTCAACTACAGACGGCTGAGGAATATCTTTTGGCCAATAATTGTGATCCGGATGCAAAGAATTTGCCTGCTCATGACCTTCAATATAATTTATAATAATTAAAGGAAGAATTTTTATATTTTTCTTTTCAATTCCAGCCCACTCCCTGTTGCTCCAATCAATAATTTTTTGCGCAGTATCATCGGCTGTTTCTTCAAGGTCTGTATATTTTATATAATGTTTATAAATTAACGAGTATTCGTGAAAATGCAGATTAAAGCTGCCTGCGATACCGCCGCCGCTCATTGCTCTAAATCCTTTCATTGGATTTGGAAACGCTTCGGGAGTTTCCTCAAAGTGTCTTGTTATATAGCCTTCGTTATTGAATTCGGGGTAACCGCTTAAACTTCGTATTGGCGCTTTTTTGGAATCATTTTCTGTTGATCCGGCTCCATAACTAAATGAAGTCAATCCAAAAATAAATATTGTAATTAAGAAAATATTTTTCATTTTTTAAACCTTTATAAAGAAGGAAAACTTTTCATTGTCAGAATGATCTGTCGATTCGCGTGTCAAAGGTAAGATCATTTAATGTAATATACAGCAGAGAATTCAAAATTAAACCCGGTATTACTACCTGTTTTCTACCTGATTTAAAATATTTAAAAGATTTTTTGTTATTTTAAGGGGTTAGAACAGGTTCAATTTTAAAATTACGGATAGTTGTAACTATCGTACCGGATGGAACATCGTCAGGAATCCGTAAGCCGGTATCAAAGTTAAATGCATCAAATTTGGAATTTACCAAATATAAACCGGACGATATGATAAACAACACTTCGCCGGCAGGAAATTCAGACAGGTTATTATAAAGTTTGCAAAATTTAACTTCTTCCGAGAAATTGCCGGGACTGATATGGTAATAATTAGGATCAGAATCTCCTACCAGTATCCAATCGCCGTTACCGTATGGTTTAAGCATTAAATTAATTTTTACATATTTTAATTCCATCTCCGCTGTTCCTGATATCCTTACCGTATACCATTCGTATCCTCTTGGTATAAGATCATCAAGCGTACCGCTGTAAAAATCCCTTAAAAATATTTCATCGTATGAATAATAACTTTGACCGTAATAACCTTTTTCGGTATTAACAAATATTTTACTTGTTTTTAAATATACCGTATCAAAAGTATGATCTTTAAAAATAGGCGTATTATTTAATACCTGCATATCTTCATGAGGTTTTATAGATGATGCTTTTTCTGTAAAATACAATATCGGAATTATTAAACCGATTAAAATAAAAACGGCGGCAGGAATCAAAAATTTGTACAGCTTGCCTGTTTTTTTGTGCTGAGTGTCTGTCGAAGAAATAAATTCGTCCTTTCTGTTTTTTATTGAAGAATATTTTGCAATAAGTTCATGAAAATTACCAACATTAAGTTTTTTATTAATATTGTTTCTGTGAAAATCAACGGTTCTTGCAGAAAGACTGAGCTTAAAGGCTATCTCTTTGGTAGAAATACCTTCAAGCAGAAGATTAAAGATTTCCTGTTCACGGGGAGTAAGTTTTTCCTTCATTATTGTATATTAAACCAATTATACAAGAATCTCAAGGTATTGTTTTAAAATATATTTTTTCATTTTCGGCTATACAATTTGGTACTTTTAACCCATTGTTCTGTTTTATTTGCTGATTGTATCATAACCACAAATAACGATTTTGAGACTTACACTGCTTATTTTAAAAATGCGTCTTCACAAAATATTTACCTTCAATATTATTTACAAGACCATAATAATTTAGAGGCAGTATATAATTTTGCTTATGGATTAATTATTCCATCAAATACCACAGCAATTTATGCAGCTCCGTTAAATAACGATTATCTTGAAAAAATAATAATAGTTAACAGTGATACTCGTAAATTTATGACGAAAATTAATGGTGCAACATATAACTCAATGCTTACTGCTCCAGATGTGGTTGTAGAAAATAATACAAGCGAAGGGAAAACAACAAACTATAAATATTATTTTATAGTAACAGATGAATTTTTGGGAATAGATTAAGTGCTTAAAAAATGTTACTGGTTCGTTTCCCTTATTCAATTTTCATCCTCACTGCCTTTTAATTTATTGCATGTTTCTCTGTTCATAAGTTTCTCTTTGATAAAATATGCTGTTTTACTATAGCTCTGATTATATATTATTTAAAATAAATTTTATTATTTTTTAGTGCATAATTATGTAGGTTTGAGGCTCAATTTAAGGCTAAAATTTGAATTTTAGGTAAATTTGGCAGATTTACGCCATAGTCCAGGGCGCCGTTATATGGAAGAATCAGCGAAAGTTACCTTTGCTCTATATAGTAATATATGTTATACTTGTCAAATAATGTTGAATTTACGGGAATAGAACGATGGATGAAGTATTCCAAAAATTGGAGCGCTCCTTAATTACCGAAATTTCTGTCGGAAATTTTAAACTCGAACTTAGTAATACGCTTCTGTGCGTTTGGATAGCCATGGCGCTCTTGATTATTGCAAGCCTGCTTCTTGCGGGGAAGCTAAGTCAAAGACCCGGCAAAGTACAGGTGATTCTGGAAATGCTTGTGGGATTTATCAGGGGTATGTGCCAGGATTTTATAGGCGATGCTCATTACAAAAAATATGTTAATTATATAGGAACTTTGTTTTTATTTCTTTGTATGTCGAACCTTTTGTCCGTTCTCAATTTTATTCCAGGACTTAGCATATATTCGCCTACAAAGGATATCAACGTTACAATGCCGCTTGCCATAATGACGATATCAATTGTGATTTATTCATCTTTCCGTTACAGAGGTCCCGGCGGAACAGCGAAAAGTCTTTTTGCGCCGATTCCGATGATGCTGCCGTTTAACCTGATGGAATATATCACAAAGCCGCTGTCTCTATGTCTTCGTCTCTTCGGAAATGTTGTGGCGGCTTTCGTAATAATGGAATTAATTTTTCATACCATGGGAATTGCCGCGGCACCGTTTTCCGCTTATTTTGATTTTTTTGACGGCATTTTACAAGCGTATATATTTGTTTTTTTAACCTGTCTTTATATAGGACAGGCGGTTGAAATGGAGGGATGACATGAACGCAGCGTTGATTGGAGCAGGAGTTGCCGTTTTTGCGGGATTCGGTTCCGCGATTGGAATCGGTATCGCGGCAAGCGGCGGCTCTCGCGCTATTGCTTTAAATCCGGGAAAAGAAAAATCAATTCGCATGATAACGTTTCTTGGAATAATTATGGGAAGCGCCTGTTCAATTTACGGATTACTGATAGCGTTAATTGTTATTCCCGGTCAGGGAGCGAACACAAGTTTGATCGGCGCAGGCATCGCGGCGATTGCCAGCGCAGGCGCTGCCATCGGAATCGGTATCGCGGCAAGCGGCGGATCGTTAGCGACTGCCAAGCAGGAAGAAAAAGAAAAGTCGATACGCATGATTACATTTCTGGGGATAGTGCTTGCGGAAGCTTGCGCGATTTACGGACTACTGGTTGCGTTCATTATAATTTCCACTAAAGAAGCTAACCCGGCGCTGATAGGAGCGGGCATCGCGACGCTTGCGGGCGCAGGCGCTGCTGTCGGAATCGGGCTTGCTGCGGACGGCGGCTGTCAGGGAATCGCGCGTCAGCCTGAAAAAGAAAAGTCGATACGCATGATCACTTTCCTTGGGATAGTGCTGGCGGAAGCCTGCGCAATTTACGGATTGTTAATTGCCTTCATTATTATTGGAAACACAGAAGCGAACCCGGCGCTGATTGCCGCAGGAGTCGCGACGCTCGCAGGCGCAGGCGCCGCTGTTGGAATCGGACTTGCGGCAAGCGGCGGCAGTCAGGGAATCGCGCGTCAGCCTGAAAAAGAAAAATCGATACGCATGATCACATTCCTTGGAATTGTACTGGCGGAAGCCTGCGCGATTTACGGACTGCTGGTCGCGTTCATCATTATAGGGAACGGGTGATTCTAAATGAATATATTTGATTTTTATATGCCGGAACAGGTACTTGTCGCTTTTTCGCTCATTGTCCTGATGATTGTGCTGACAAAAATTTTGTGGAAACCGCTGACGAATATTATCGACAAAAGGCAAAAAGACGTTGACGATATGCTGCGTAGCGCGCAGGAAGCCAAAGCGTTTGCCGCTGATATGGAAACGAAGCGCGTCAATCAAAGCGCGGAGCTAGAGCGTTTGATCGCGGATAAAACTAACGAAGCCCGTGAACGCGCCGCGCGTGAATACAACCGCATAGTGGCCGAAGCGGAAGAAAAGGCGCACAACATTATAAAAGCCGGCGAGGAAAAAGCGGCGCGTGATTATCAGCAGATGATGACCGAGTCGCAGGAAGCTGTCATTAAATTGGCTTTGGGAGCGGCGGCGGCAATTGTCGAGTCATCAATGGACAGCGAAAAGAACCGCGCGCTTATTGATTCTATGTTAAGAAAAAGCGGTATGAGTCATGGCTGACGCGTCAGTTCGATATGCCGAGGCTTTGCTTACGGCAGCTAAAAAAGAAAACGCCCTTGCGCAGGTTGCAGAGGATTTGTCTTTCCTCGCTCTTGAGTTTGAGAAAAGCGCCGCAGTGTTTTCTTCTCCTGTGTTCTCTGTAAGGGAGCAGCTTTCCACAGTGAATTACGCGCTTGGCGATAACTATCATCCAATTACAAAACGTTTCTTTTGTCTTTTAACAAACATGCGCCGGTTAGGTGATGTTGAACAAATAGCAGCGGCGTTTGACAAAATGGCTTGCAAAGAAATGGGAGTAATAGATTTGCACCTGGATGTATATTCCGATGACTCGCCTGAATTAAAAGATAAATTGATACAAGCCGCGGGAGAAAAAGGTTTGTATGATCAAAAAAATAAAAAAAACATTCGTTTAAATTATAAAGTTAATAAAAGCTTACTCGGCGGATTTATCGCCGAATGTGACGGATTAAGCTGGGATTGCTCCCTTCGTACCAGACTGGTAGATATGAGCAAATTGATTCACAAAGTTTAGGGGGTAGTATATGCAAGTTAAACCGGGCGAAACCAGCCGCTTACTGCTGGAGCGTTTACAGGGATACGATTTTAATAAAGATTTGGAAGAGACCGGCACGGTAGTACAAATCGGCGACGGCATCGCGCATGTACACGGACTTTTGGGATGCATGAACGGAGAACTTCTCGAGTTTGCGAACGGCAATACAGGTATGGCTCTCAATCTTGAAGAAAACAGCATTGGCTGCGTATTGTTTTCTGGAACCAAAGGCGTGCGCGAAGGATCAAATGTTAAACGCACAAAACGCACGATGCATGTACCGGTGGGAAGGCAGCTTCTTGGCAGGGTGCTTAACCCTTTAGGTGAACCAATAGATAACGGCCCCGCGCTTAACACTGATAAAACCCGTCCTGTTGAGGCGATCGCTTCAGGCGTAACAGAGCGTCAGCCTGTAAAGGTGCCGATGCAAACCGGCGTTCTGTCGATCGATTCGATGATTCCTATCGGACGCGGACAGCGTCAGTTAATAATCGGTGACAGACAGACAGGGAAAACTTCTATCGCTGTTGATGCAATAATTAACCAGCGGGGCACCGGAGTGCTGTGCATCTACGTCGCGATCGGACAGAAAGCGTCTGTTGTCGCGGGTATTGTCGAAACATTGCATCGCAACAACGCGATGGATCATACCATCGTTGTCTGCTCCTCATCATCTGACTCTGCTCCGCTTCAATATCTTGCGCCTTATGCCGCCTGCGCGATGGCGGAAGAATTTATGTACAGCGATCACAGCGACGTGCTTATCGTTTATGACGATTTGTCAAAACACGCTGTGTCATACAGAACAATGTCGCTGCTTCTTAAACGGCCGCCGGGACGCGAAGCATACCCCGGCGATGTTTTCTATTTGCATTCACGGCTTTTGGAACGAGCGGCGCGTTTGTCAGACGATATAGGCGGCGGCTCCATTACCGCGCTTCCGATTATCGAGACATTAGCTGGAGATATTTCCGCGTACATTCCTACTAACGTAATCTCTATTACAGACGGACAGATTTTCCTTGAGAGCGAATTGTTTCACTCCGGTTTTCGCCCTGCTGTTAATGTTGGTTTGTCAGTTTCACGCGTCGGCGGCGCGGCGCAGACAAAAGCGATGAAACGCGTTGCAGGTTCGCTTCGGTTAGAGCTTGCGCAGTACCGCGAACTGCAGGTGTTCTCGCAGTTCGGTTCCGACCTTGACGTCTCAACGCGCGAGAGATTGAATCACGGCGTGAAATTAATGGAAACTCTCAAACAGGGATTGCACACTCCCATCCCGATGGAAGAGCAGGTCATCATATTGTTTAACGCCAAGGAAAAGTTTTTGAAAAAAATAATTTCGGCTGATGTGCCGCGTTACAATAAGGGTCTTGTCGAATACTTCAGAACTCAAGCGGCTGATACTCTTGCCTCGATTCGTGAGACAGGACAGTTTCCTTCTGACGCGGAAGCGAAGGTGCGCCAGCTTTGTACAAGTTACGCGCAGGATTTCCAGCCTTCTTCATCAATGCAGTTAGGCGGAGCTGTTCAATCCGGCAAAGCTGTATCTAAATAAGGCGGTATTGATATGAGCAGTAAAGGCAATCTTCGCGACCACATGAAAAGCATAAAACAGACAGTCAAGATTTCCAGTGCGCAAAAACTGATCGCGGGAGCGCATATCGCAAAGGCGCGTAAAATGCTTGAGCGCAGTCAGCCTTATCATGATCGCATACGGCTTGCCATCGCTTCTGTTTTAAAAGACTGCGAATCGAAAAGCAAATATCTGGATACCGGAAATGAAACTAAGAAATGCGGATTACTTGTTATTTCTGCTGACAGAGGATTAGCCGGAGGCTACAATCAAAATGTAATTAAACTGGCAGCAAAGGCTATGGCAGATAAAACAGTTGTCAAAGTGCTGACTGTCGGACATATAGGTTACAACAAGTTTGAGCATATTAATGTTGCTGCGGCGGAACCTGTAGTGCCGCTTGACGAGAGTTTTATCAGCGCGGTTGAAAACCCGACATTATTCACATCCCGTGAAATTGCCGAGCGGCTTATGGAGTTATTTGAAAATGACGAGGTAGATTGCTTCGACATTATTTACACGCGTTTCCAATCCGCTGTGCGCATGGTTCCTTCAACAGAAAGGCTTTTCCCTCTGTCACCAGAGATGCTTGAAGACGATGGCGCTTCCAAAGAACCGTCGATTCACTTTTCGGAATATGAACCTTCGCCTGACGCAGTTTTGGAAACATTGATTCCCCAATACCTTAGGGGCTATATATTCAGCTGCCTGACACAGGCTTGGATGTGTGAGTTGAATTCCCGCGTAACAGCTATGGAAAGCGCGATAAAAAACGGGAACGAAATGCTCCGCAAATTATCGTTAAAATACAATCGCGCGCGCCAGGGTTCAATCACTCAGGAATTAACGGAAATTGTCGCCGGCGCGGCATCAATGGAATAGGAGAAAAACATGAGCGGAAAAATATCGCAGGTTATCGGTCCTGTACTGGACATTCACTTTCCGGACGGCAATCTTCCGGAGCTTAATAATGCTGTGGAAATTAAAGGCCCCAGCGGCGTGATTACGGCGGAGGTGCTGCAGCACATCGGCAACGATACCGCCCGCTGCGTTTCTCTGTCACCAACTGAGGGACTTGTAAGGGGTGTTGAAGCAACTGATACCGGAGCTCCTGTAACAGTTCCTGTCGGCGAAGATGTGCTTGGACGTGTATTCAATGTACTTGGCAAAGTCATAGATAAAAAGGAAGAGGTTAAAGGTAAGGAGCGATGGGCGATTCACCGCAGTCCTCCAAGTTTTGCTGATCAGCGCGGCGTAACCGAAGTTTTAGAAACAGGAATCAAAGTAATTGACTTAATGGCGCCTTACGCAAAGGGCGGAAAAATTGGATTGTTCGGCGGCGCGGGCGTAGGCAAGACCGTTTTAATTATGGAATTGATCCACAATGTCGCGACTGTCCACGGCGGCTACTCGGTGTTTACAGGCGTTGGAGAGCGCACACGCGAGGGAAACGATCTGTGGCTCGAAATGACAGAATCGGGCGTAATTAAAAAAACAGCGATGGTGTTCGGACAGATGAACGAACCGCCTGGCTCGCGTATGCGCGTAGCTCTTACGGGGCTTACAATGGCGGAATATTTCCGTGATGTCGCCGGGCAAGACGTATTGCTTTTCATCGACAACATTTTCCGTTTTACACAGGCAGGCTCTGAAGTTTCTGCGCTGCTTGGGCGTATTCCCTCGGCGGTAGGTTATCAGCCGACACTCGCGAATGAAATGGGCGCGCTTCAGGAGCGCATCACTTCTACGCACAAGGGTTCCATCACATCTGTACAAGCCGTTTATGTTCCGGCGGACGACTTAACTGACCCTGCTCCCGCAACCACTTTCGCGCACCTGGACGCGACAACAGTTTTGTCACGCGCAATTGTAGAGATGGGAATTTATCCTGCGGTTGATCCGCTGGAAAGCACATCGCGCATGCTTGAGCCGTCAATCGTATCTGAGGAACATTACTCAACGGCGCGTCATGTGCAGGAAACTTTGCAGCGTTACGCTGAGTTACAGGATATTATCGCAATCCTCGGAATGGAAGAATTATCCGACGAGGATAAAGTGACTGTAAACCGCGCGCGCCGCATTCAGCGTTTTATGTCTCAGCCGTTTAATGTCGCGGAAGCTTATACCGGCAACCCCGGAAAGTACGTGCCGTTAAAAGAAACAATCCGTTCCTTTAAAGAAATACTCGACGGGAAATGCGACCATATCCCTGAGGATTGTTTCTATATGAAAGGCACAATTGAGGATGTATACGAAGATGCAAAAAAACGTTAACCTCTCAATTCTTACTCCTGGAAAGGTTTTCTTTAAAGGCGAAGTTTCGCAGATTGTCGCGCAATCGCCGGAAGGAGAAATGGGCATAATGGCCGGTCATATGCCAAGCATCGCGGTTGTTTCGGACAGTCTTTTAAAGATTGAGGAAAACGGCGCATGGCGAAACGCGGCGCTCGGTCAGGGGATTATGGATGTGTCAGCGGCAGGCATTGAATTTTTTGTAGACACAGCGGAATGGGATGAGGAAATCGACGTGCCGCGTTCGGAAAAAGCCCTGCGCCGCGCCGAGGAACGTTTGCGCACAAACTTGTCGCAAACCGAATATCTGCGCACGCGCACCGCAATTGCCCGCGCGACAGCTCGTTTGAAAACTGCGCACAGCAAAAAACATTAAGAATTCAAACTAGACAAAACTCCTCTCTGTTGTAACTGTCCAAAAGTACAGTTTGAGCTGTACCTTTGGACATAATATTTGTTTTTTAAAAGGTAAAATGTAATTGGGTGGGTATGCGTAAAGAGGAGTAAAAGTGAACGATTTTGAATATGAAGAAAGTGACGGCGGCATAATTATCACCAAGTACAATAAAGACGCGCCAAAAGACGTAATAATCCCTGATTTTATGAAGGATTAAAAAAGGGGTATTTATGAGATTGAAACTAAGTTTGATTACGTTATTCGCAATGTTAATCCTTGCAATTTCCAGCGGCAATCTTTACGCGCAGGAAGCAGGCGACGCAGCGGAAGCTCCTGAAGCCGCGGGAACCGATTATATCGAACCGGGAGACGATGAACTTGCTTCGCTTTTAACCACACAGCCTAATCCTAGCGCCGTAGTCAGACCGCTGATACAAACAAAATGGGGACAAGGAAGTCCTTATAATGATTTGTTCCCTCATATGCCTAATCACGCAAAAGCCAATAGCAGAAATGGACGGCTTGTAACTGATTGCGGAACAACTACGATAGTGCAGATAATGGCGTTTCACAGACATCCTGTCCGCGGAAGCGGACAAAACACAGTATTAGGTCCTCATAATATTACAGTCCCTTCCGTAAATTTAAATGCCGCGTATGATTGGAACAATATGCTTAACAGCTACCGCATTGACGGCAGAGACAGTAACGAAAGACAGCGAAACGCCGTAGCTACATTATTTTATCATTATAGTATAGCAAGAGGCGCAGGCGGCGGTCATGCAGTATTGCTTGTTAATAATTTCGGGTATGACAGAAGCATTCAAAGACTTTCCCGTGT
>Ga0209755_10005703_pt1 | contig 14056 bp, 13 predicted proteins | sample TergutCo191P1_FD_187301 | JGI IMG/M metagenome (GOLD analysis project Ga0209755, IMG submission 187301) | Cornitermes sp. P1 segment gut microbial communities from Petit-Saut dam, French Guiana - Co191P1 (SPAdes) (version 2) | ecosystem: Host-associated > Arthropoda: Insects > Digestive system... | reverse complement strand
CAAGCAGACGAATTCGCTTTGCTCATTACAAGACATATCTTTGTTCAGTTTTCAGGGTGCAAACCCATAAAGTTGGTGTTTATTACGGTGAGGTTCCACCCGTTCCCATTCCGAACACGGAAGTTAAGCTCACCCGTGCCGAAAATACTTGGCGGGAGACTGCCTGGGAAGATAGGTCTTCGCCAACACTAAAAAGTAGAGTTAACCATATCGGTTAACTCTACTTTTTTGAAAGATGTGCTAAAGGCCATCTCAAAAAGACTTTGTAGTTACATTTTCGTTTCGTATCAAAAAATTTTAGATATAAAATAATACGAAAAATATTCGCAAATACCTCATTATCTGATATAATGTTAATCAACGATTAGCATCATCGCGAAGGAGGAAAAATCGTGAATAAATACGCAATAGGTCTTGATAATGGCGGCACAGTCATAAAAGCGGCGATATTCGACATAAACGGAAAGCAACACGGTGTTGCATCAGAGTCAACTAAGCTGCTCACTCCTCGTCCGGGTCATACTGAAAGAGATATGGAAGAATTATGGATTCAAAATTGTTCCTGCATTAAAAAAGTACTCAAAGAAACAGGCATATCTCCAAATGACATAATAGGTGTGGCAGTCTGCGGTCATGGTAAAGGGCTTTACGCATGGGGAAAAGATGAAAAACCCGCCTACAACGGCATTATCTCGACCGACAACAGAGCTTGGCAATATCCGGAAAAGTGGAAAAAGGACGGCACATTTGACAAACTGTACCCACGGCTCTGCCAACAGGTGATAGCCTGCCAGCAAGCACCGTTGCTTGCATGGATGAAAGATAATAATCGGTCTGTCTACGACAACATAAAGTGGGTGTTCTCAGTTAAAGACTACATTCGCTTTAGACTTACAGGAGAAGCATTCTGCGAGGCAACCGACATTTCAGGTTCCGCTCTCATGAACGTAAAGGATGCTCGCTTTGATCAAGACTTACTCGAAGCATTCGGAATAGGTGAGGTATATGACAAACTCGCTCCTATACGCTATTCTGCAGACCATTGCGGGAACATTACCGAAGAAACCGCAAAGCAGACAGGGCTTAAGGTCGGCACACCCGTTGCGGGTGGAATGTTTGACATAGACGCCTGCGCCATTGCAATGGCCGTAACAGAGTCTGAGCACATGTGTACAATCACAGGCACATGGTCGATAAACGAATTTATCTCTAAAGCACCCATAACCGGGACAGCCATAGCTATGAACTCACTATATGCAATTCCGGGGTACTATTTGATAGAAGAATGTTCAGCAACCGGAGTCGGAAATCTAGAATGGATGCTAAAAAATATTTCAGGAAACAATTTTCCTAGCGGCAGTAGCTATGAAGATGTCAATAAAATGGTAGCGAGTGTCGACCCGTCAGAATGTGAAGTGTACTATCTGCCGTTTTTATTTGCGTCAAATACTCACCATTTGGCAAAGGCAAGCTTTATTGGACTCACAAGCTTTCATGAGACAAAGCATATGATGCGCGCAGTATTTGAAGGTGCAGCGTTCTCAGCAAGAACACATATTGATAGACTACTCAGTGTACGAAAGCGACCAAAAACACTCCGTATGGCAGGCGGCGCGGTGAACTCTGAGCTTTGGATTGGAATTTTTGCAGATGTATTAGACCTTCCGATTGAAACTGTATCAGGAGTTAGTGAGCTTGGAGCGCTTGGGGCGGCAATGTCTGTCTCAGTTGCTTCCGGGGTTTACAAAGATTACACCGAAGCGGCAAAAGCTATGGTGCGAATAGACGCTCCCGTAAAGCCAAATCCCGAAAAAGTAGAAATCTACAAGCGCAAATACGAAAAATACAGCTCAATCTGTGATGCCCTCAATACCGTTTGGGACAGTTTTGAAGTTTAGCCAAAACGAAACAAAGGAATGATAATAAATATGCATTACAACCTAGGCCTTTACGAAAAAAGTATGCCAAATGCGTTGAGTTTCAAAGAAAAGCTTGAACAAACAGCAAAAGCAGGGTATGATTATTTGGAGTTGTCAATTGATGAGACAGATGAAAAGCTCAAAAGACTGGACTTCACAGCAGAGGATTTTAACGCATTAAGAGATGCCACGAATGAGACCGGAGTTCCAATAAAATCCATCTGCCTTAGTGGTCACAGAAAATACCCGCTCGGCTCACGTAATCAAGAAACCCGAAGACGCAGTCTTGAAATAATGCAAAAAGCAGTGACGTTTGCCTCAAAACTGGGTATCCCAATAATCCAGCTGGCAGGCTATGATGTATATTACGAAGAGCATGGCGAGGACACGAAAGATAATTTTGCTATAAATCTCGAAAAAGCAGTGGAAATGGCGGCAACCGAAGGTATACTGCTTGGATTTGAAACAATGGAAACCCCCTTTCTCGACACGGTGGAGAAAGCCATGTTTTGGGTAAACAAAATAAATTCCTCCTATTTGCATGTATACCCTGATATTGGAAACCTGACAAATGCCGCAAAGATTTACAAACAAAATGAGGCAAACGACCTCATGAAAAGTTTGGGACACACCATTGCAGTGCATCTCAAAGAAACAAAGCCCGGAATATACCGCGAAGTGCCATACGGAGAAGGTCATGTAGATTTTGACACGATGTGTATGACCGCTCTCGATATGGGAGTTAGAATGTTTGTCGGTGAGTTTTGGCATACAGGTGAAAAAAACTGGCAAGAAATATTGAAATCAAACAACATTTTTTTAAGAAAAAAACTTGGAGGGTAGCACAATGCTCAAAAATATTCCAAACATTCTCTCGCCGGAACTTCTTAAAATTCTCATGGAAATGGGACACAACGACTACATCGTTCTCGTGGATGCAAACTACCCCGCCACAAGCGGAGCGCAGCGTCTTGTCCGTGCAAGCGGTGTAGAGGTGACAGACATGCTTGATGCAGTTTTACAATTATTTCCGTTAGATACATTTGTAGACGACCCTGTTGTAGTAATGGATCCGGGATCTGATATATCCACACCCCCAATTTGGAACGAATTTAGGAAAATAATCTTAAAACACGACACAGATAAAGCGTTCAAAGACTTTCATTTGATGGATAGGTATGAATATTACGATTTTGCAAAAAAAGCATACGCGATAGTGCAAACAGGCACAACCGCTCATTGGGCGAACTTGTCCCTAAAAAAAGGCGCATTTTAAGGAAGGCATGGTTTTAGATGGGTAGCAAAGAACTGATTAAGAAAACATTTGAAGCAGGTGACGGCATTTTTCGACTCAGTCCGGTTTTTGTTCCACGGCCGTTTGGCAAAGCAGGACAAAGGCTTAGGCTTCATCCCGACGACTATTATGCATTGGGTTTGCAGCGAGGTTCAATGAAAGAACGCTGGCTTGCGTCCACCATAACATGCAGCAACGGACCACTTGCACCAGAAGATGAAGGGCTTAGTTATGTTGCGGTATCTCACAAATCAGACGAGAGATTTACTCTAAAAGAGGCAGTCGAAACCTTAAAAGAGCAACTGATTGGTGAAGAGTTGCAAGAAAAGTATGGCGAGTGGCCGATGTATTCAAAGTTTTTCGACTACATTAACCCACTATTTCATCATATCCATCATACATTTGAAGCGGCAGCAAGAGTTGGTAAGCAAGCAAAACCGGAGGCATATTTTTACCCAAAGCAGCTTAATAACCACCTCGGTGAGTTTCCACACACCTTTTTTGGACTCAATCCTGAGACAACACCTGAGCAAATCAAAGATTGTATCAGAAATTTTGAAAAAACCGACACAAAAATAACTGAACTATCCAGGTCATACCGCCTGGAACTTGGAACAGGCTGGTATGTACCCCCAGGAGTACTTCATGCACCCGGTTCGCTCTTGACTTACGAACCACAGTGGAACTCCGATGTATATGCAGTCTGGGAAAATGTTGTTGCAGGTGAAGTAATTGGAAGGAAGTTGCTTGTTGAGCAATGCCCTGAGGATAAGCGTGAAAATGTAGATTATATTTTCAGCCTGCTCGATTGGGAGAAAAATACAGACAGTGAGTTTAGACAAAAATATTTCCGTCCACCCATATCCGCAGTGTCCGAAAATGAATACAAAGAGGACTGGATAACATATGGAAACGATTTTTTCGGAGCAAAAGAACTGACAATATTTCCCGGGCAGAAAGCAGTTGTCCGAGACGATGCTGCCTACGGAATTGTCTTTGTGCAAGGATATGGCGAGTTTGGTATGCATAAATGCAGTGTCCCAACGATGCTCCGATTTGGCAAGCAAAGTGATGACGAGTTCTTTGTCTCGGAAAGTTCAGCAAAAAAAGGCGTAACCATAATAAACCACAGCGAAACGGAGCCTCTGGTAGGACTAAAACACTTCGGCCCAAACCACCCTGCCATGCCGTAAACGTGTGCAAACAACAGATAGAGAGGAATAAGACAATTGATAACTGTTAGTAATCTGACGAAAACCTACGGAAAAAACCGAGGAGTCAATGATATCTCATTCACTGTTCCTGAAGGGCAAATAGTAGGATTCCTTGGACCAAACGGAGCAGGAAAAACTACAACAATGAACATCATAACCGGCTACCTCTCCGCAGACAAAGGAAGTGTCGAAATTGCAGGTATCGACATGCAAAAATCCCCAATAGAAGCAAAACAGCACATTGGCTACCTGCCCGAGCAGCCTCCTCTTTACCATGCCATGACGGTAAACGAGTATATCGATTTTGTATATGACTTAAAGGGGGTTAAAGCAGACGGCAGGAAATCGCACATATCAGACATATGTGAAAGCCTTGGACTCAGTGATGTCCGAGGTCGCGTAATAGGTCATCTGTCAAAAGGTTACAAGCAACGTGTTGGATTTGCACAAGCACTGCTGGGCGACCCGGATGTGCTAATTTTGGATGAGCCGACGATTGGGTTAGATCCGAGGCAAATCGTGGAAATAAGAAATGTAATAAAAGAGATGGGAAAACAGCGCACTATAATTCTCTCAACTCACATTCTACCCGAAGTATCAGCAGTCTGTGAGCGAGTTTTAGTTATAGCAAATGGCGTGTTAGTTGCAGATGATAACCCCGGAAACTTGAGTTCTAACCTGAAGGGGAATCAAACCCAACTAATCAGAGTAGCCGGGCAAGCAGATGATGTGAACAAAGTTCTAAAAAAAGTAGCCGGAGTCAGCTCTGTGAAAAATTTGGGCAATATAGAACCTGAAAGCACAGATTTTGTCTTGGAAAACGAGCTTGGCGCAGACATTCGCAAACCATTGTTTAACGCTCTGGCAGCAGCAGGATATCCGCTTTTAATGCTTCGTCCTCAAAATGAATCACTCGAGGACATATTCTTACAACTGACCGAAAAGGAGGATGGAAACGATGCAAGCGATATTCAAGCGTGACTTTAGCGCATACTTCACCTCACCTATAGGATATGTATATATCGCCTCATACATATTTGCGCTTAACCTATATTTTTTCCTTGCTAACATATTAAGTGCACTAACATCTGTGTCCGGCATATTCAGCTTTATGCTTTTGATTATGATGTTTGTCACCCCGATTCTCACAATGCGTGTTTTTTCAGAAGATTTTAAGCAAAAGACCGACCAACTATTGCTGACCGCACCGGTCACTTCAACAGCGATTGTTTTAGGCAAATTCTTCTCATCACTTGCGGTATTCGGCTGCTTACTGGTTATAACAGTGCTTTGGCCGATTGTCCTAAGTATTTTTGGTGGTTTTCATCTTGATGAACTCGTTGGCAACTATATCGGAATTATAGGTATAGGTGCGGCATACATATCAATTGGGGTTTTTGTTTCAGCACTAACTGAAAACCAGGTGATAGCAGCGGTAGGTTCGCTCGCAATTTTTGTGTCTCTGTTTATTCTCGAACAAGTGGCGATGTTCTTTTTTGCAAGTGGCGTACTACCGCGAGCAGTGATGGAAGTGTTCCTGTTCATTTCGATTTTTGGACGCTATGGAGAAATAACCAGAGGGCTTTTGGCATTAGATACTATGGTCTTTTTCATCTCCGTGTGTGCATTCTTCCTATTTTTAACAACGCGAGTTATTGAAAAAAGGAGGCAAGGTTAAGTTATGATTGCAGAAAAAATGAAAAAACGTGGCTTACCAATCATTATAACACTAGTTTTTTTGGCACTGATAATACTGGTAAACATATTTGCGAGTATGTTAACCGACAGGTTTTTTCTGAGGATTGACCTTACAGAGACAGGCATATTTACTTTGTCGGATAGGGCAGCGGAGTTTTTGGCTGAAGTAAATGAGCCGATAGATATTATTGTTCTTGCTGAGGAGTCAACGTGGCGTGCAAGCACAGGACTATCCACGATTGCAGATATTCTCATAAATTACTCTGCATCTTCGGGCGGGTACATCCGAGTGCAATATGTAAATCCTGACCTCAATGTCTTTGATGGACCCAATTATGGAAATTCGCTGTCGACACTGGTCGAGGCACACAGCGATCTCGAAGGAATGGCCCGCAATGATATAATTTTTCTCAGCGAAAGGCGTGCCACGAGAGTCACCCTGGCAAGTCTCATGACACAGCATGGGCTTGCAGCCGATCAAGAATTTATAAGTGCGCTGATACATGTCTTAAATGAACGGATAGCGCGCGTGGTTTTCATTGAAAATCACAATGAAAGCACTACAGAGCAAATGAGGGCGATTTTTGAAAGAGGTGGCTATGTGAGTTCCTCAATAAACCTCGCGCTTGAAGAAATCCCCGATGACACGGTACTCATAATTTCGGCGGCACCAACGTTTGACTTCCTTCCCGAAGAGATAATCAAACTTGAAGAATTTTTTGCCATCGGCGGTAACATTATGATAATCTACGACTTCAACACACCGGAGTTACCCATACTCGACACTTTTCTTTCTGAGTGGGGTGTTGCGGTTGACCATATGCTGATACTGGACGAGGAACACTCCCTTATGGTCGGTGGTGGAGAAATAGTCATAGGAGCTCAAGTCTCAGAGGGACCGCTTCCGTTTACAGAATATGCGGCTGCGTTTACAAGAGAAGCCGTTCCCATGGGTGTGCATAGGGCTCGTCCGCTGCGAGCGGTAATGGGAGAGGGTGTTCTGCAAAGCATGTTTCCACTGGTACGCACCATCTCTACATCATCATTTGCCAAAGCACTTGATGGAACTGCAACTACAATAGAAAGAGAGCCGGAAGACCCATCAGGGCCGTTCACCCTTGCATACAACATCCGCCACCTGACAAGAGATGCAGACGATAATCAAGTTTGGGCAAATCTGATTGTTGTTGGTGCAGGCATGTTTGACGACCCATTCCTAACAGCGTTCTCCGGCACATTTTTCAACGCAACATTACTCACCGGCATAGCAAACGACCTAAATCCATTCGGCGAGCGTATATTCATACCCGCAACGGATGTGACGCCAACGAACCTTGTTGTGAGTGCCGCAGGAGCGCGCAATGTTCTGATAATAATGGTCATAGTCGTGCCACTCCTCATAACAGTGGCAGGAATAATAACTTGGCGCAGACGGAGGCATAAGTGATGCGACAAAAAACTTTTAAAACTCTTATGATTTCCTTAGTAGCAGTTGTATTGTTAGCGGTAGGTATTCTCATGATTTCTCTACAGGGCGATCCTGAAGATATAGAAACCGGTTTGCAGCCGGCCACTGACGGAGCTGAACGGATTGACTTGGTCGGGCTTACTCGTGATGAAGTTTTGAGTATTACATTTGTGCCGCAAGAAGGCGCAACGTATAGTTTGATTAACGATACGCAAGATGATGTTTTTTCAATTTTGCTTGATGCGGCAGACCTGATTTTCCGGGGAAACAGTTCACTCATGCAGTCAGTATGGAGCAACGCCACCTCACTGAGGAATGTGCCGGTTATAGCTGAAAATGCTGATGATGATGCGCTGCAAAACTTTGGGCTTATAGACCCTGTTTTGACATGGCACATTGAAAAAACTGACGGCTCATCAGAGAGCTTTATGCTGGGTGCAGCACAAGTGGCAGGCACCGGAAGATTTGCGCGTAACGAAAACAGCCGTGAAGTTGTTATTTTAAATGCGCATCAGAGCGCAATGTTAATGAATTCGCTTGAAGAGATGTACGACATAACATTTGTTCCGGATGAAATTTTATTTAGGGCTGAATCTCTTATGCATGTTTTTGACCGTATTTTACTGGAAAGGTCGGATACATCAATAGACTTGAATAGACTCACAATCGAAGAGCAGCTCGCATTGCCGTTTGGCACAGCCGTGTTTCAGATGACTGAGCCAACGGTTGGGAATGCGCATGACCACATAGTTCAATCTATATTTCTTGAAGATATTATAGAGATAGAACCTTCAAAAGTTGTGGAGGTGCGTCCTGCAGATTTGTCGCAATTTGGGCTTGAAAACCCTGTTAGGCTTACTCTATTTTCGTACGATTGGGAGATAACGCTCCTGATAGGAAATCGCAATGCAGAAGGAACAGGAACCTATGTGATGATAGAGGGTTACGATGCAGTTCTCCTTGATGAAATCGGTGAATATCTGTTCGTTGGAATTGATCCGGGAATACTCCGCGGCAGGTTGGTATGGTTACACAATATTGACTATGTTGACAGAGTGACATTTGACATTGAAGGCGAAGCACGTTTGCTGAGATTTGAACACGATATAGATAATGAGTCTTTAACAGGATTTCTCGATGATACAGAAATAAGCGAAATGAACGCCCGGAGGCTTTACATCGGAGTCTTAAGAGTCATACAGGACGGCAGCTCAGACGAGCCGGTCCCGCATCACACAGTTTCGCCAAACTACACAATAACCATTCATTTACTTGATGGAACAGCAGATACGTTGCAGCTCTTCGCAATAAATCCCTCACAGTTTCTCATAGTGCAAAACGGCGAAAGCACAGGCTTTTTTATAACGCGAATGACCCTGCAAGATGTCTTGCTCAGCAGATTAGACATACTAGATCGTGGCGAAGATTTACCGATGCCGTAGGGGCGCATCAAAGGCACAGAGCCACTGCAGAAAACGCCGGATGGTGAGTTTATAAAAATAAATTACAATTAGAATTGGAGGAATACATAAATGAGTGAAAAGAAGTGCATGTTCTCGCTGGAGGGGAAAACATCAGTCGTAACAGGTGGTGCCAGAGGCATTGGCAAAGTTGTAGCCATGGAGATGGCAAAAGTCGGCTCAGAAATTGCTATAGTTGATTTGCTTTTAGATGTAGCCGAAGAAACTGCAAAAGAAATCGAAAAAGCCCATGGTGTAAAAGCAAAAGCCTATGCATGTGATGTAACAAACCCGGCGCGGGTAAACGAAGTAATAGACAATATAGCTTCTGATTTCGGAAAGCTTGATGTCCTTTTTAATAATGCAGGAATTGTTTTGCATAAGCCGGTACTTGACGTAACTCCCGACGAGTGGTTAAATGTGATTAATGTAAATCTAAACGGCGTGTTCTTTGTGGCGCAGGCATTTGCAAAGAAACTTGTGGCGGCGAAGCGCCCCGGAAGCATCATAAACACAGCTTCAATGTCAGGCACAATCGTCAACATTCCACAGCCGCAAGCATCATACAATGCATCAAAGGCGGCAGTTATTCACCTTACCAAGAGCCTTGCGATTGAGCTTGTCGAACACGACATCAGAGTCAACAGCATTAGTCCCGGCTACATAATGACAGACCTCACCGCACATGTGAGAAAGGACTGGATTGAAGAGTGGCTGAAGCTCACTCCAACAAAAAGAATGGGAACTCCCGAAGAACTCGCATCAATGGTCATTTTGCTTGCCGGTGACACCTCAAAGTTCACAAACGGCAGTGATATAATAATGGACGGCGCATTCACTTGCGTGTAGCGGCATAATAGCAATGTAGAGAAGCAAAGCTCTACTAACAACTTTGAAAGGGCAATTTAATAAATGAATTTCTTTGAAGCAACTCAAAAAAGATACTCTCATAAGGAGAGATTTCTGCCGGATGTCGTGCCTGAGTCTATACTAAATCAGATTGCAGTAGCAGGGCTTGCCGCACCAACAGGGAATAATACCCAGTGTGTGAAACTTGTCATACTCAGAGAACGTGACGAAGTTCAAAAACTTGCCGACATTGTCGGCACTGAAGGCCTCAAAACTGCTCCTGCTGCTATTGCGGTTTTGACAGACAGCGAAGGACATAGGCATCCATATAACTTTGAAATGGAAGACTACTCCGCTGCTGCAACGCAAATGTTACTCGCAGCGGTAGCACTGGGTTATGTCTCACTTTGGCTCGATAGCCCATTTTTCAGCGAGAAGACCCAAAAAGCTGCCCGCACAGTACTTGGAGCATCAGACAGATACCACCTGCGCGTTGTGCTTCCAATAGGTCTACCCGACGGAGAAGGCTCACGCCGCGAAAAACTCAGCTTTGAAGAACGCGTTTCATATGGAGTAATGCAATGAATAATGAATTATCAAGCAAGCTAATAGACCACACGCTATTAAAAGCGGAAGCATCAAAAGACGATATAGTAAAGCTATGCGACGAAGCAAAAAAATATGACTTTGCATCTGTTTGCGTGAACCCGTCTTATGTGGCGCAGAGTTATGAGCTTTTGAAAAATACAGATGTAAAAGTCTGCACAGTAATAGGATTCCCGCTCGGAGCGACAACTACGGCCACAAAAGTTTTCGAGGCAATCGAGGCTATGGAAAATGGCGCAACAGAGCTGGATATGGTGATAAATAACGGAGCAGTGAAATCGGGCGACTGGGATTATGTCAGAAATGACATTAGCAAGTTAAATGCAGCCGTCTCCGAAAAAGGCGCACTTTTAAAAGTCATCATTGAAACAAGCCTGCTTAGCGATGAAGAAAAAGTTAAAATCTGTGAAATTTGCAAGGACATAAACGTCGGTTTTGTTAAAACTTCAACCGGATTTGGTACAGCAGGCGCAACAGTTCATGATGTGAGTCTCATGCGTAAAACCGTTGGCGAGAGCATAGGCGTAAAAGCTTCGGGTGGCATAAGAGATGCAAATGCCGCAAAAGAAATGATAGCCGCAGGAGCAAACCGCCTCGGCACAAGCGCAGGAGTCGCAATAGTAACCGGAACCAAGACATCAAAAGCGGGTTACTAACCCTTAATAGCCCCAAAATTGTCTTTAGAAACGCCAAATGATATTTTGTTCATCAGCAAAAACAGCAACCTTTAAGCTATTTTGCTAAAATGAGATAATTATGAAAAAGTATATTATATTAATAACAGTATTCTTATTATTTGCACTTACAGCTTGCTCAGGTATGGGTAGCGAAGTTAGTGAAAGTTACATCAGTATGGATATTGGCGAGACTGACTATAGGCTTTTGAGGGGCGACGAAGCACTGACACACTATTGGCATGAAGACATATGGAATCCAATGGACGCCGATGAGCTAATTGTTCAAAGTGGATTGTTTCCATATTTCTCCGAAGAGAAGTTGATGGAAACTGCCAGTCTTGTTGCCAGGGGAAGAATGGTAGGGAGGTCAGCACCATTTTTTATAGTAAATGATTACTTTGACTACGAATCTTTGTTTACAGATTACACCTTCCATGTATATGATATTTTGCGAGGAGGCACATATTCACGAGAGATTCTAGTGAGGGTTATGGGCGGCGTCACTTATGAAATGACCCTTTTGAATGAGCAGGTGCCTGAATTTCAACGAGGGGCGGAGTATCTGCTGTTTTTAGCAAAACCCGGTTTCGGAATACTTGATGCTCCGGGATATTACTACTATATTATTGGTGGAGAACAAGGAATATTTCCACTCTCCGTTTCTAATATGATGGACGGAGAAGCTGTGTTTTCGCAATATGGTGAGATGAGTATAGTGTTTGAAATGCATGAACTTGTTGCTACTATAGAGGAAGTAAACAAAGCAGTTCCTGTCCGCAGTATTGAGGAAATTGGAGAAGAAATGCGGAGTGCATTTCTGCAGAACATTGAAAATGATTTTCTTGGAATTACCGAAGAGGAAATCGATGAAGTAATGAATAGACAAATGTTTCCGGCAAGAATCAGATAATAGAGTAACACAAAATTTAACCCTTAATCGCCCCGCCTGTTACGCTTGTTATTATCTTGTTACTGAGCAGGATGAATAACACGAAAGTAGGCGCAAACACGATTACGGCACTGGCGAACATGGCACCCCAGTGTCCGGCGTATCTCATACCCTGAACCATGTTAAAAAGACCTACAGCAATCGGGCGAATTGCGGCATCGTTTGCAAAAATCATTGAGATGAAGAATTCATTCCATACAGTGATGAAATTGAAAATCGTAACAGTGATAATCCCCGGTTGAGCCAGTGGGAACATGACTTGCCAAAAAGTTCTAACAGGATTGCAGCCGTCCACAGCCGCAGCCTCTTCAAGACCTGACGGCAGGTTGCGAAAAAATGGAAAAAGATAAAAAATAGTAAACGGAACATTCATTCCAATATACAAAAACACCAAAGTGCTGCGAGTGCCTGTTGCTTGCAGCGCTATTGCTATGCTGAAAATAGGCATGATAATCATAACTGCCGGAACACCCATTGCAATTGAAGTTATTGTCTGAATGAGTGCATTTGAGCGGAAGCTGAATCTTGAGAGCGCATAAGACGCAGGGGCAGCAATAATTATGATAGCCGTGAGTGAAATTATGCAGTAGATTAGCGAGTTGATGAAAAACACACTCAGGTTCTGCGCTTCCCAAGCGAGAACATAATTGTTAAAGACAAGCTCACCGCTTAAAAGTCTGCCGAAGAAGGAACCGGGAACATTTCCACCGAAAATCTCTCTTGGAGTGACAAGAGACGCTGCAAGTGTCCATCCAATCAAAACAAAAGTAAAAGCAACCCAGACTGCACAGAGCAGATATCCTGCACTGAGTTTGAGCTCTTTTCTAATTTTAACAGGGCTTCGCAATTTATCTGTCTTTGCCATGGTGTGTCCTTTCCTACATCTCAATATCGTCTTTTCGGGTTATCAAGCCGGACAAAAGCGATATTACCAAAACGAGCAGTGCGATTAAAATACCGACAGATGCGGCTGCACCGGAATCTCTTTGAATGACAGCTGACCCACGCCCACCAAAAATTATCTCACGCATATAATTGGGCGGCATAGTGAAAGGCAGTGTCAAATTGTTAGGCGAAAACATAAAGGACCAAGCAAACACACCTGTTCCAAGGCTTACAGTCCAAATAACGATATTACTCCTTATAACACCTTTGATGAGTGGAAGCGTGATAAAGAAAAATTGCTGAAAAACATTTGCGCCCTCAATGCTTGCACATTCATAATATTCATCGCTGATTTTTTCGATGCCGCTGATAAAAGTGAGCATGATATATCCCACCATACCAAAGCAATATGCAATGAGCAAGCTCCAAAATCCCAAGTAAGGACCTGTCCACATAACGGGAACGTCAAAGCCGAGCAAAGCGGCACCTCTGTCAAAAAGGCCATCAACATCGCGAAAAACGTAGTTAATCCACATAGTGCCGAGAGCAATTGCGCTGATGACATTTGGTATATAGATAACGGCACGGAAGAACTTCTTGAGCCGCACCTTACCTGTCAAAATGACAGCATAGACCATGCCTAAAAAAAGTACAGCAATTCCGCCGACAAGCCAAAGTGTGAGATAGTTTGTAACAGATCGGCGAAAAAGGTCGATGCCAAATAAGTTGATATAATTGCCAAGCCCGACAAAAGACCACTCACTCACGGGCTGTTCAATAGCCTCAACGGCAAAAAAGCTCATGATAAATGTTCTGAAAACAGGGTAAATGAAAACACTAAGATAGAAAAACAGGGCAGGAACCAAAAAAATCACAATCATCCGCCCATTTTTACGACCAACCAAAATTTGAACCTCCATAAGTGCGCTGCACCTCGCCCCCGCCTGAAATGGGCAATTTGTTCCGCTTTTTTGCGAGCCATCGGGATCTACACCGCTGCTTCGCAAAGCGACTCCACAAACAGCCCATCTCAGGCT
>Ga0209755_10005701_pt1 | contig 14057 bp, 9 predicted proteins | sample TergutCo191P1_FD_187301 | JGI IMG/M metagenome (GOLD analysis project Ga0209755, IMG submission 187301) | Cornitermes sp. P1 segment gut microbial communities from Petit-Saut dam, French Guiana - Co191P1 (SPAdes) (version 2) | ecosystem: Host-associated > Arthropoda: Insects > Digestive system >... | reverse complement strand
TGAATCTTAAAAAAAAAAAAAAACATTGTAAAAACCTCAAACATAGCTCACTTTCTCTTCCCACAGTTTGGCCCACTTCTAATCCTGTCTTTAACCCTTTGCCAACTGTATATACAACAATAATCTGGTGCCTGCTTTTATTCTGAGTATTTCAGTACAGTAGTATGTTCTATGACACTGGAAGAGGCAGGACATGGGGAAGAAGTGAAAAGATTAAGAAAAGGAGATTATAATGTAGTGCACATATCTTATGTTTCCTGGATACAAAGATAAGAGAAAAAATTCTTCTGTGAACTCTGAAAGTCCCATGCCAATCTTATCAATATGTATGTTACTTTATGAGGCTTGAGTGAGTTGATTACATTGACTATGCTTATCAGTCACTATCATATCATACTTGCCTTGAAACTTATCACCATAGTACCTTTATCAACAATCAAAGACAATGGATGCTTTCACAACCTTAAAACTTTATTTATACTAAATATGTGGCTATGGGAGTGTGCACACAAAACAAATTTAATTTGGTAGAACAAGCTTGGATGACAGTCCAAAACTAAACTTTTCGGAATAAATTTATTTCACATTCATTTGGGCCTGATAAGCACATTTAAATGTGTATTTCACAATCTGCATAGTTCAAGAAACTTACAAAAAAAGTTACAAAATAAGACTTGTTGACACTAACAACATTAACCTTTTGGTGCTGGATTTTTTTTTTAATTTTAGCACATCCTGTACATAAAATGTGAATAATACACGAACCAAATACGTTAGAATTATGAAACAAACTGCATATTGAAGAGAAAAAACGAAGAGAATATACCATGTTTAAAATATTCAGTACCTGTTATTTGTTGAATATATATATAAAATGCAACATTTAGAGGTTAGAGGTGCCAAAGGTGTCAAAGGGTTAATACTTCCTCTCTTAGCCTTTTGTTGGATAATGCAAAAAATAAAAAAATCATTATTCAGAAAATCTACGTAATTAAATTAGATTTTCAAACTAAGCCTACTTTGTTACAATGCAACATGCTGCTATTTAGGAAACCTTAATATTTCTGCCATTTCGCAACTGGTTTTCCACGGTCGTGGGTAAAATCAGGTCGTGAGTTGGGATATCAGTAACTCTGCATTATAATGAGTATCTCAGTGGCACTGAGTGTGAGGTTTAAAAACTAAAAACACACAGCGGCAAAGACAAAGACAAAAAAAAAACACTATATGTAACTTGTATTACAACACTTTGCCAACTACATTTATGTCAATAAGTATTACTGCTAAATTACAAAGACAGAATATCAGTTTCAATTCGCAGTTTACAGCAAATGACTATATGTTACTACTTGCGAGAAAGTAGTTTGAGTAAAGAACTGCTGCATAAAGGACTCACATTTGTGTTAAGTTCAACTTTAATCACTCAAACATTCACATAAGTCTAGATTCTGGTCTGTGGTTTGAGCTGTGCTAATGACAGGAACACTATATACAGACTATGAAATATTAGGCTCTGGTCTGAATGTTTCCACTTGTGCGTCAGCAGTGTATAAAAACCTTCCCACCAAAAATAATTTCTACCAGCAACAGTGTCAATAAAATCTTTACATAAAAACAAATTTCTTCCCTTTCATGACACAAAGTTTACTGTTGCTTTGTCATGCTGTCGGAGCATTCCCGCTCCCATGCTCACTGACATCCACCCAGAAAAACATGTACAAGTTCACACTGTACTATCAAATCCATTTTAAGCCAGGGCTAGACTGCTTTAAAAGTAACCCACACTGGACCTCACTACAACTTCATCAGAAGGAGGGCATGAAAGAACTGTCAATATTGTTCAGTGTTGAATATGACAATGGACATCATGATGCTTTATTGCCAGGTACAAACACAGGACTGTAAACCAAGACTGCAGTGTACTAGTTTAAACTTTCCAACAGGTGAAATAAATCATATCGTGTTTCATGACAAAACCATGTCTAATTTCACAAAGAATTCAACATGTGTCTACTGAAGTTTCAATGAACATTAGATGCCAATATTTTATATTGCCAAAAATTTATACAATGAAATTAGTATGGTGGTAGAGAATAAAAAGGAGAAAAATAGGCCAATATGTTACATGTACATTACTGCGAACTATTTACTATTTTGATTATAAATAAGCCCATTCCAGAATAGCTAGGTACCGATTATTGTCTCAGCTTGTAGCCTGTTAATCTGTCAATCTTAGTAGCTATAATAAACCAAACTTGTTAATCTGTAATGAATACTATCTTTTGTAGCACCACTGGTCTCCTAGAAACATACTGATGTTTCAGCAGATCTTACAGCCTGTATCTTCCAAAAATGGAGGCAGGCATTAGGTTCTTCCACGAGATATATTACATCTGTTACAGATTACATAGCATCTCATTCCAAAAGACAGTACTCTTCAGTCACTATCAACAGAACCTCTAATCTCACTTGCTGTTTAGGATGTCCTAGTTAGATCCTTGTTAATAACAGTTAACTGCAACATGGGATATGCAAACCCATAAAATCCATCAACATAACTTTAATAAGCAGAGAAGGAAAAGTCTATGACTATGCATACATTTCAACTGATCTTCAGATTAACAGAATGAATGTAGTGCTTCAAATGTGGGAAGTCTCACAATCAAAACCTGATCCATAGACAAATTATTCTGAGGTTTCCCATTACTCTTCTCAGAACACCTAGGTTAAAGTCAGAACTGTTCTTTAAATTGGGTCAAGACCACTTCCTACCATTTTAATCCAATTCATTACTTACTAATCTCCTTACACTGGCAAGTAAAACTTAAATGTGAACATTATAATGCACCAATTGAGTGATAACACTTACCTTCTGTGAAAGAATGATGAGAAGACGCTTGAAAATGCCAATAAAATCAATGAAGAGGTCCAAAGCATGGGTGACAAAATCTTTATTGCCATGCCTGCGCTTCTCAATGATCAGTTGAGTGTCATACAGAACAAAACCACACATCAGCAGCAATCCTAAATACAGGTGAGCCTGAAATAACAGGTAGGAGCCGAAGAACACATTTGCCAGTGACAGAAACAGCAAACTGGTCAGAAGAGTCGTAAGTGTGCCACCCAAATACAACCACCTTCCTCTCTCTGCAAAAATTGCTGACAAGCTGAATGAACCGAAGATCACCACCGTACCCATCAACGCTGTCACAATAATGCTTGGATTAATAGAAATCACTGTCTCAAGTAGTGGGCCCATTCCCATACCTGAAAATAAATTTCAAACTTTCAATTTCAATTCCTTCATCCTTCACAATCAAGTTCAAACCAATATATGAAAGGCTGCAGTTATGACAATGTGTGAAACTGAACAAAATAAAGCAGAAATTTCTATCACTCAGCTTCAACACCTGGCAGTGAAGACTACAGAATGAATGTAAATTAAAAATATACACAGACTACGGAAATACAAAATGATATTAACATACAAGATGATAATACATTATGTACCAAATATTATTACACTAACTATAAAAGAACATACCTTGACCATATAAATACAAAATAACAACAGGAAAGTGTGATTTATGATCAACCTGCTGATAACAGGCACCATTTTCTGATACACAGCACTCTCATTACACCATTACCACACCTCTGTCAAGTAATGGTAAATTATGTGGGGGAAAAAGCATCAGCCATAAAACTCCCTTCTGGGATCAAGTTTCCTACATAACTGGCACTGGAATCAACTTATCCCAATAACAGCATCTAAATTGGTCACACTTGCACCATTTGTTTACATGACACCCCTACTGTAAATGCTGCCTCCTAGTGAAAAATAAATTACTTGATTAACACAGAAGTTCCAGGCTTGGGAAGCTTACTTATCACACATGCCTTGTATTCTTGATGTCAGTGAAGGTCTTGGTCCTGTACCTCACAGCTTCCTTCTTCATGGTCACAGTCATTTCCCTGTCTGATAATTAAGCAAGCAAGTGGTGTAGTTACCTGACCAACACTCTCTCTCGTGTTTGTATTTATAAGATTGTACCACCATATGCTGCAGGGTTCAGGGTCTTTTTTTTTTGTACTGTTAACACCAAAACTTCTCATACCATTAAATCTCTTAACATGTTTAACATATTTTGAAATGCTAAACAAGACACATCTTGAGAAATATTTGAAATGACTCATCAAATATTTTGTTTCAGCTCTTCTGATATGCACGGACTGATAAACTTACCTTTCAGCATGTCATCACAGGTAAAACTCACGCTTAAATTTAGGGAACGCAGAGTACACAGACAGATACATGTGACTTGGCTACTAAAATTCTTCTATCAAGGCTAGCAGCAGCTAACGAGCCATGTCAACTGCAGCATTAACCTTTAATCCACTGGGGCAGGTATTTAAATTTTAGTGCATGATTTATAACAAAACCATGTTACTTGAAAAGAAAAAGATAAAATTATGAAATCAACAGCATTTTGTGGAAAATAAAACAGAAATTACGCAGCATGTCTGACATATGCAGTGGATTTCCTTGTTGCTTAAATATACAAAATTAATTTCTAGGGGTGTTCATTTAGAAATGCAGGTATTTAAAAGGTTAAGTATCTTTTTTCTTCATCTGTCAGTTCTCTGAAAGTGGCTCTAAATATCAGACATTTTAAAAGTCATTATGTAGTGTATGTATTGCCAGACACAATATATTCACACGTTTCATATGATTCTAACAATAAATAGTAATTGTATCAATACACAACATTCACTGGTCTTTCTAATGAAAGCACACGGTGTTCTCTGTGAAGTGCAGTCTGAACATTTACATATAATGTAGGCAGCTCCAACCTCTCATTCAATTCCATGCCTGTTCATGTGAGATTTGTGGTGGTCAAAGTGGCACTGAAACAATTTTTCTTTGAGTACTTTGGTTCTCCCTGCCAGTATCATTCTACCAATTATTCCTACTCATCTTCATTTTAACACTACTCTTATCACAAGGATTAGCAAATAAAACCTGGCAACCTTCAAACACATAATGCTCTTTCAGATGTTAGGCAGCACTGGACGGAAAAGTACTTTTTCATTGTTCAATTTTCACACTTTGAATTTACATTTTCATTAAAACAGAGTGGTCCAATTAGTCTCATGCAGGTAAATGTACACCAAACTGCAACCGTACTTTCATGTAGAGGTTGTTTATGAAACTGACGTGAATTTTCTGAACTTCAATAGTAATTGCTCTGACTGATGACCTACCTGCTTAAATGCAGCCATGCTTTGTTACTAAGAACAATTCTTCTGGGTTTTCCATCAGGTGCTGATCTCAACAACCAATTTCAGAAATAAATCCTGGCACCATTATCTGGACTGAATCTCTGAACAACAGTTAACTTTTATGGCTAAAATTTAACAAGTCTCACTGTTGTGTGAATAGATTCTACTGCCAGATTGTGTATGTGAATGCGCCAAGGAGCTTGTTGGGCTTCTTTCTAAGAAAGCCCCAGTTTCATCTGATTTTTATGTCAGTATAATCCATCTTCTCCTATTATTTACAGCCAACACTGATCCCATACCATAAATTTCCATTACTAATCTTTCTGTACATCAATACCAAGAAATCTTATATGAAAATTAGGGCAGCATTTACTGCAGTAGCAATTCATGCCATATAAGTTACCTACAAACACATGCTGCCAATTACTTCACTTGGCATAGTCCAGTGTTCCATTTCTTAAAAGAAATTATGGACAATCTTCGATCCTTTAAAATTTTATTGTACTTTCAGGCTGATTTTATAACGTTAAATAACACTGTCTTACATGCATTGCCCATATATACAAAACCATCTCTGGGGATATCATATCATGACCCACTGCACCAAGTTTTATTCTTTGAATTGCCATTTCCAACTCTATTTCAGTAATACCAGCCTCTTCCTCCTCCTCCTCTACTACATGTATTATCTTGATCATGTCTGGTCCTGACACCTTCAAAAATTTTCTATATATAAGATTGACCCTATTATAATGCGCAAGATTTCTTTATAACTAAATGCTTTAATAAGGACAGAACATAACAAAACATACATACGTTAGATAATATATACACCATATGGGATACTTGTAAATATTTTTTACCTCACATTTTTGCCTGTTTTTAGGCATGTGAACAAAGCTGTGAAAAGGTGCACCATGCCTGTCCACATGGACCAACTAGGGTCCTGCTGGACAGATGTTTACAACATTTTATACTGGGGGAAGGGGAAACAGGGTACTAAAATCTGTCAAGACAACTCAAGTTCAGTTAAAATTGGACAAAAATAACAAGAATTTTACATTAAGACCTATATACTTTATGCTTCCTTCAGTTACTAGCATGCCCAGGTTTTCCATTACTAATAACACCAGACAACAAATTTCAAAACTTTTTTGTATCTGTGATGAATATGTTACTAATTTATTTTTTTGCATCTATGAAGTTAGAAAAGGGACATAAAAATGACTCAGTTCCAGTTTTAAAATTATGCTACCACTGTATTTTATGAAATAGGTTGAATATCATACAGAATGGTGGATTAAACAAAAAACTAAATACTATTCAGTGGAAAAGAATGTGTTAGTAGACTTATTCTGTTTAGGGATAATACTTACAACATAAATTGAACATTTGCACAGTCTTTTTCATGTAAGTTCATTATTTAACACAAACAACATCATGTAATTTTTTTTCGTTTTGCCTGTCGCTTGTATTCCATAATTGGGGCATCCCTTGCCAAAGTCCAGCAGTAATCAGCGAGCACAGCGCATTTCCATTTCCCTTGATATCTATTCTCCATTGAAGAAATGTCTTGATAGCAACGTTCTCCATGTTCATCACTCACTGCACCACAATTCTCTGGGAAAAAATTCAAATGCGAGTGAAGGAAGCATATTTTTTGTGACATGTTGCAGCTTTATTTCTGGTAGCTCTGCAAAAGGTTCTTTACAAGCTCCTCATAGTTTTGAGCCCTTCTGTTTCCCAAAAATCCTTTTACTACAAATTTAAAACTGTCCCAAGCTGCCTTTTCGTTGCCTTGAAGGAGCTTTTCGAAGTATTTGTCCTTGATAAGGTCTCATATTTGTGGACCAATGAAAATAATACCTTCCTTTAATTTTGCTCCACTAGTCTGAGGAACTTTTCTCATAAGTAAGTAAAGGCAGTTTCTTCTTTGTTCATGGCCTTTACAAAAATTTTCATCAGACCAAGCTTTAAATGCGTGGATGGAAACAATGGTTGATTTTCCACATTCATGATTCCACAGATTTTCTGGCAGGCCAATCCTTTCTTGAGTAATGAAGAGACTGATCTCAATTGTCCCATTCACAAATGAAGCAGCAATATTTTGTGAATCCTTGTTGTAGTCCAAGCAGTAAGGCAATCACTTTTAGGGCACCACAGATTTGCCATTTGAATTTATCGTACTTAATGGTTTCCATCAGAATCTTCACATTCTCATATGACTCCTTATTATGCACTGATTGACCAACAGGAATAGAAGGTAGGGTGTTGCCATTGCAAAGGAGAACTGCTTTGAGACTCAACTTAGACAAATCTATAAAGAGTCGCCAGTCAAGAGGATTGTGATTAATACTGAGTGATTGCATCAGGCCTTCAATATCAGTGCACTCAACAAGGCCCCTTTCCATTTTAAAGAACTGAACTACATCTCTGTGCAGTTTACAATACACTGAAATTCTGACATTTTCTTTCATACAGTTCCATTGCTGCAGTCTTGAACCTAACAGTTCAGCCTTACTTTTAGGTAAGTTGAGATCCCTAAATAGATCATTTAATTCCCTTTGTGTAATTTGATGGAATTCGTTAAATTGAAGATCAGCAGTAAAATCAGCATCCATAGATTTTGAAGGTAGAGGTGTCTTCTCCTGGTTTTTGGTAGGTTCGTCATCTGAATTTAAAATATACTGCCGCGGTGGTACTGGAACAGGGTGGTCTTCAGTGTGGGGTACGGTTGAATAGCAGACGAAATATTAGGATAACTGACAGTCCTATTTTTTTTTTTTTTGGTAATTACTTGCCAAAGTGGCGGAACTATACAAAACTAGCAATCTGTCAAATGGTTGGTTGGCTCCCTCCATATCACGGGAAGGGCAAAAGGCACTGAACGCCCTTTGTTATTTAGTCATTCACATAGAATTATAGCACAAGAGATACAAGAAACACGAGGAGACCATTTTTTGGTTTGGTCTCTGACTTAGCAACTGAAATAGCATTCATAAGCTTTTTTCACCATCGGTGTTAATGGAAGTTTTCGTGTTGAAAAAGTAACTTCTCCGCAAATATAGCAAAAACTGTCTGGGCTGTTTACACAATTTTATGGCACAGTAAAAGAAATGCAACTCACTTTAAAGAAATAACAAGCTTAAAACAAACTTAGTAGTCTCACTAACTTCTTCTTTCTATATAAGTTTAACATTGGCCTATTTCTGCTGCACAGGCTATCACCAACAGGCACCTCATTAATTGGCACTGTGCCAGTGTGACCACTCAGCAAACATCATTACTCACCATCTGGGAACACAGTACTGTCACATGTATCCCTTTCCAAGTAACTATTTTATGCATTAAGCCACACTTCATGTATCATGACAACTAGAACCAAGAATTGAATTCTAAGGCCATATTTGGTTTCAGCACATTGAATTGAAGAGGAATCAACTATTTTGGTTACAGATACATTTTGTGTGTTGACCAGTGTAATCAAAGCTAACCTACCTTAGTTCTCGGTGCAATTTACATATGAATTTTTGTTTTCCTTAAGGAAAACAAAAATGTGCAATAATAATACTCAATATTTCTTATATTGCAGAACATGAAATTTGGTATGTAAATAGATTATTAAGACACTTAAAAAATTGCACAGACTACAAACATTTTTAAGTCGGTAATTAAAAAATATTTTGATGGAGTGAAGATTGGCCACAGTTATTCATGATGAATCAGAAGTATGAAAATTTGCATAAAAAACCTTCTGTAAAGGTGTATAGAAAAAGCGTGGCACTGTGAGTAAAGTTGAATGTCACTAGATGTGAGAATACCAGTTCAGTGCTTGTAAGGCATCAGACTTTGCAAGGTCAATAGTATGACCTAGTTAAACACATAAAGATAAAATTAAGGAAAGTGGAAAGAAAGCAACTAGTCCATGGGCTTCGAAATTAAAACAGTAATCTGTGTACTTCTAATTGGTGATCCGATTTCAGTACTGAAATATACCTGACACTGAAAATTAATTATCACTGAAGCATAAGCTGACAGCACCTATTACATCTACAAACATTTATGCTAATGGTATATGTTCCCTTGATTAGTGCAGTTTCACCTAGTACTTTATTTTCTGTAAGCAATTAGGAGCACTAAGTCAGAGGTGTCTGAAATAAGTTCTTCAAAGAAATATAATAGATCCTAACAATACTTATAACACTGTACCCATATACACAAATGTGAATAACATACAGCATGACCACAGGCACCTGAACAGTATGATCATCTAAGTAGGGTCCAGGATACAAAAATATGAACACACCTCAATGTTACATTTTGTGCACATTACTCACCTTCTTAACTACCACTCTGATGTAATTTTATCATACAACATACTCAGGTCATCACTGATTTACTATAATAAATTACTATCTTATACATAACTAAAACAAAACAAAAAAAAAAATCCAAGATCTCAGCACTTACCTCTAGGATATAATATATATCACTTCCTTTTCAAGACCTTTTGTATAAAGGCCTGATGATGACTCAGAAATTAGCCAAAACATGTAGCCACAAATACAAAGTAAAACTATACAAAACTAGATGTGCTGACCATCACATGCTTATACACATGAAATGTTTTGTTTTAATTTTGTATGATACAGAAGTCAAATATGTCACATGCATTCTGATATGCTCTTATACCATGGTACCAGATCTCCAAAACTACCAGTGACAAGATAACAGTGTCTTACAAATCCTTACACCACATACCCTTACTCACCCACACCCTAACCCAACTTCACCCTCCTCTTCATTCTATGCACACTACACCCCTACTGCTACACTCACACACACATATACAAACACACTCAAAATGTTATCACTGTACTCATATAATACTTTTAAAAGTAATCAGGAAATCATTTAAAACCACAACTTTAAAAAAAAAAATTCACAAAATAATGAAATAAGTGCAAAATAAGCTATAAATTGAAATGCAGCTAATATACACACCTAGGCTAAGGTAGGCTGGATGTATGCGTCACTAAGAACAAATGTATCACATAATAATACGCATGGAAGGATTAGCAGACCCAAATTAAAACCACAAGTCAAATTACAACTTCTCACATACTTGAAATAACAAGCCTCTGTACTTACAAAACTGAGTCTTTTTCCAAAGCTAATAAACAAATCATATTAGAACGTCCAGGATCATAAGCATTTTTCAATATGCGAAACGCATGAAGTTTCTTAGCTACCTTCACTGGCAGTCTGCAGGCAATTCCACATTTCAGTTAGGAACACAGAACAAAGGAAACTGTCCTACCTATACAATTATGTTCAAGATTATGTGCATGGCAAAACGCATATAATCCTAAGCCTATTTACTAGCATTTTTCATGCACATAAGACATCACACAACCAAACATTCAGTATACCATAATTATATTACTTAATATTGGCAAACTATGTACCTGCGAAGAAGGAAAATCCAAATAAGTACCCCATTCGTAGACCACTGTTCTTGCCATTGTCAGGAGTAACCATAAGGGCTATGAGAAGTCCCAGAGATCCAAGTACTGTTATCAGGCCGGCGGAAAGCAACTCCGTGTACATATGAATGTATGCTCCCACACCAGCAGATATTGTGGAAAGTGTCAGGCAACCATATACATTTTTCAAATGGTCTCTTACAGGTTTTTCCCTACAAACAATATCAGATGTGTACACCAACACTTAATCAATTACTATATATACACAAAGCTTACGAAACAACAACTAATTAAAAATCCATACACAACACACAGTTTCTGCGTCCGTAGATGTACAATTATATATAATGTTTGCAGTTCCAGTTTTTCTAAATGTAATCTTGTATGTAATATACACAGTTCTAACTGTAGTAAATGCAATCTGTTATGACGCCCAACCTACTTCCATAGATATATCAGGATCATACTTACAACTTTGCATTGAATGAACGTATGAAACTGTTTGCTGCAGATGTCATTTTCGTACGACAATATAAACTGCACAAATCACTCTCAACTTCTGCAACTATGACGAAACGTACAAAACAACAACAGACAGCGTGAGTATGAGATTTTCAGTCCCCACGTCTTCCTTCGGTACACGTCATTTACTGCGTTACTGCGTATGCGCAGCTCTCTGCTTCGCGTGTCCACGTTATATGTATCTTTGCTCAAAGAGTTGAGGATAGACGAACACATGTAACCACAACTACACTAACAACGCTAGAAACCTGGGGCGCCATGTTGTGACCTTTTTGTAAAGACGCGGGGGCGGGCGATGAGTTTGGGCTGCTGTGTGTACTTCGAAAACGCCAAGCATATACATAAAAGAAAAGTATTTATACTTCTTAGTTGTTTCAAAGGGCTGCAAATATTCGGTCTGCTGCGAGACGGCACCTCTTACGGCCTGTGTTAAGATACCAGACTTGCATTGACCAACACCATTTATGGTTTGTTTTTGAATTATTGCCCGCAATCACAGAATCTCAAAGGTCTTACAGTTTATATACCCTTAAAGAACAAAAATATAAAAGCCTACCCTGTACATCCAAATTGTAAACTCCCCAACTTATATGGTTTAGCTGTACATACTACCTCCACTAAAATTACTGATCTCTGGTGCCATAATGTTGAAAATTACCATAAAAAGTGTGTAAGTTCCCTCGTTGCACCATTTAACGTCATGTCACCCACCAATTTTCCAGCAAGGATTCAAAACAACTTTCTGCTGTAACATTTCTATAGATATTTCAAGGAACGATAGTAAATGGCCTATCACATCACAGTTCTAATAACAAATGTAAAATCAATTTCCAATGTGTACTTTCACAAAAAAGACAAATTAAAATTGATAAATGGTGACACTATCAATGAAGTTACAACAGGTGTTAAGTACTGTAACTGGGAATCCATATCCAATTCCCACAACATTAATCCTAAGTTTCATGTATTCTTGAGCTCCTCAAATCAAAATGTCTTGCAAGCATAAAAAGGTTGCTATGCAAGAACAGCTGAGATAACAAGAAGGCAGTATTAACTGCAGTAGATTTGGTAAATGGAAGTCAAATATGCTGCACACACGCAGGGATTATATGAGGCAGATATTAAAGAGTCCAATGATACAGTAAAAAATGGCTTCAAAAAATGTTAAAACACTGGAGATGTGGCCCCTAACTACAGATATCAAATTTCACCCAAATGTGTTAATGAATATGGGAGGTGGGGTAGTATTTCATTTATGCTTTTACATAAAGTATTATTGTCATTGAGCCATTTTTTGCAAAACTCATTCCCTCTATGTCATGTAAAGAATCCAGATGCCATATTTAATGAAAATCTGGCAAACAGTTTGGTACAGATAGAGTCTCCACATAAGATGTTCAACATCTACTTTGTAGAGACTGCCTTGAATGGATGCTGTTTGTGATATTATGAATGACATTCAGGCTCCAAAATTGTATTATAGCTATTCTAATAGATTTGATGATGCTAACTGCACTTGCAAACCAATTGAAATAAGTCAGCTTTATATTCAGAGCTGGTGTGAGTGATGTGGCATGGGACTAGCAGCAAACATGCAAAACACATCTGTACCTTACAGCAATGTCAAAGGAAATTCAAGTACCATGTGGCCCCGATTAAGATATTTCATTAGAAGGCAGAGCAAACAAAGCAGTGTAACGTTCAACCATGGTCGAAGAGAAGTTTTAAACAGAAGAAACACCTTAACAATATGGCATATTGTTCTTTACTTTCTCCATGTCATTTTTGTTTCCTATGCATTCATGTTGAAATGTTTTGGTATTCTTTACAAAATCAGGAAAATAAGTTAAAGCATGGAGTTTTCCAGCAGTTATCATAATATGGAACAAATGAATCAACAGTAATAAAAATTTAGATAATAATACTTCCACATTAAACACAAATTAATGCAAATGAACACACTCACTGCTGGATGTTGAAATGCCAGTTCAAACTTGCAGGACAACAGGCATGGATATACAGTATGACACAAAGACTTCTGATTGACGAAGCATGTGCCTCTATAAATATGTACATTTCAAATCAATTCATTTAGGTTCCTTAGAATGCAGCCTATGGTGGTTTCAGAGACAGTGTATTTCATCTGCTGGAAGAGCTGCACAAGATTTTAAGCTTCCAGCAAAAGCTCTGCAAGCCATGAATGAACCATGGAACACGCAGTAAAATCACACTATGTAAGTGCCGCCTTTGCAGGTAAGTCACACCCCTTCAAAATATAATGTAAGTGAACATGCAAACATGTAATGCTATTCACATATGTGCATTTTTAATTCCCAGAAACTTCAGAGACAGATGTGTGCAAGTATTACACTACAACAGTCACAGAGGTATTGTACATTCATTTTGGGTTTCTTGACTACCACATTACAAGTGGAGACATCAAAGGTCATCTTGGGTGTAGGGGGTCCAATATCTTCTGGATAAATCATTACTAAGTACCAGTTAAGTTACAGCTCAGGAGTGAACATATTAATTGAATAACCTGTCACACTTAAGATCATTGCCTTACTAATATCAGCATAGAGTACAAGATTGGAAATGTCAGTACATAAAATGTAAATGTGGTGAGTTTGGATCTTTGCTCTCCTCAACACACATATCAGTTAAGTCATTTTGCTTGAACAGCTTTGACAGTCAACAAGAGATGAGTATTAAGTGTAAAGGTAAAGTGATCTCGTTACAGGCCCGGTGTGGCCCAGAGGGTGG
>Ga0209755_10005700_pt1 | contig 14058 bp, 8 predicted proteins | sample TergutCo191P1_FD_187301 | JGI IMG/M metagenome (GOLD analysis project Ga0209755, IMG submission 187301) | Cornitermes sp. P1 segment gut microbial communities from Petit-Saut dam, French Guiana - Co191P1 (SPAdes) (version 2) | ecosystem: Host-associated > Arthropoda: Insects > Digestive system >... | reverse complement strand
TAGACATATTAATTTGATTAAAAACAATATGACCAACTTCGTGAGCTAAATCAAATAAGCGCTGACCTTCCGCGTCATTTTCGTCTATCATTACCACGCCGTTTTTAACGATGGCATGCTTCCCATTTAATTGACTTTTTGGTACCAATATTACTTCTTTTATTTCGCAGGCATGAGCTATCTTCATTATATCAACAGACGGATCTACGGTTAAATCTTTTGCAGGATCTTCATATTTTAAGAGTAGTTCATTGACTTTTTGGTTAATTGCTATTACAGCTCCGGCAGTGTAGTCTATCATAAACTATTAGTCTCCTTATTTAATTTTATTCTATTATGACAGGAAAGACAAGTGAGAAGATTTGATAAACAGTTCAACCGGCAAGCTCCGCTAATACTTTTCCCGTAACAATTTCCATTGATTGCAATTTCATCATACTATACAAATGTTTATTTGTCAAGCAGAGCAATTAAGTAACTGCCGAAGTCAGGTACCATTATCAGTATAACCGCAATCCTGTTGAGGCATATTTTGTTTTTTTAAAAGTTTAAATAATACCGTCATTCCGATGATTAATAAAAATAAACCGGATAAAGTAAACCATAACGGCTGGAATTCCGCGTGAGCTTCAATGGTATTATAACCTTTAATAGTTATTACATCATTATATCTGACCATTAAAGTTGCTCCGGCATTATTTAAAAAATGCATATAAATACAAAGTAAAATGGATTTTGTTTCTATACAAATATATGCTAAAACAAGTCCGATAATAAACGCGCCGACAAATTGCCACGGGTTTAAATGAATTAATCCAAACAGAAGCGAACTGATAATTATTGCTTTCTTTTTTGAATAATTAATGGCAAATCCATCTAAGATGAGCCCTCTAAAAAATAATTCTTCACTGAATGCCGCGGCTAATCCGATATAAAACAGGGAAATAATTAATGATTGATCTTTCATTAATGATGATAAGAAATCACGAATCCATTCCGGCATGGGTAAAACAAAATTCAGCAGATTATCAAGTTCAGATACTACAACGGATAATCCAATAATTATTATTGTGCCTGTTATCCAAAAAACCGGCGATACCCTGTTAAACTTAAACACTTCATTGAATTTTCGTTTTGTTTTTTTAAATCCGATTAATATAACGATACCAAAAGAAATTAAGCTGATTAAGATTGACAATATTCCGAATAAAGTTGAATTTTGAGTTATATTAAATTTTAATTGAAAGATTCCTAATAATATACTCAATCCGAATTGTATTCCCATAACTATCAAACACAAAAATATTGAATTCTTAATTGACGGATAAATTTTATTTCCCATATGTAATCCTCCTTCCATGATTTATGATAATTATATTGTATATTTTATATAATCAATATATCGTATAATAGAAAAATTTCAAATTTTTTTAAATAATTTTGATATAAATTTTTACCAAAGAAACGAAGGCACAATTTTTTACCTCTTTTAAAAAAATTATTAAAATGCTATACTCTACCCATGAATTTAAACCCTGTAGCGGACTATCTTTCATCCGCGGTAAAAGGTGATTTTTCGCCGAATAAAATTAATACAAGCTTGTTGGCGTATCTTTGCGCCCTGACAGAGATTTCCAAAGCAGCCCCGGAGATTGCCTATTCAATCGTAAGGGAGCTGGAAAACCAGCGAAAAAGAGTTAAACTCATTGCGAGTGAAAATTACTGCTCCATAGCGGTACAGCTTGCGATGGGAAATCTGCTGACCGATAAATATGCCGAAGGCGTACCCAATCACCGTTTTTACGCCGGCAATGAAAATGTCGACGCGATCGAAACTTTGGCAGCCAAAGAGGCGTGCAAACTTTTCGGGGCGCAGTACGCTAATGTACAGCCGCACTGCGGCGCGGACGCCAACGTTCTCGCTTACTGGGCAATTCTCAGCACACGCGTGGAAAATAAGACGCTTGAAAAATTGGGCGAGACAAACCTCTACAAACTTGAAAAATCACAATGGGACAATCTTCGCCGTGAACTTGGAAACCAGCGTCTCCTTGGATTGGATTACTATTCCGGCGGGCACTTAACACATGGTTACCGCCACAACCTTTCCGGGCGGCTGTTCGATGTTTACAGTTATTCTGTTTCCAAAGAAAACGGGCTTCTTGACTATGACGAAATTGAAAAGCAGGCGATGGATGTGCGCCCATTAATCCTTCTTACAGGATATTCCGCATATCCTCGAAAGATCAATTTTAAAAGAATGAGGGAGATCGCTGATAAAGCCGGAGCTGTATTCATGGTGGACATGGCTCATTTTGCAGGTCTCGTGGCGGGCAAAGTTTTTACAGACGAATACGATCCCGTACAATGGGCGCACGTTGTCACAAGCACGACGCATAAAACGCTCCGCGGCCCCCGCGCCGGTCTTGTCCTCTCCACAAACGAATTCGCCGATGCTCTGGACAAAGGCTGTCCGCTGACAATGGGCGGACCTCTTCCTCACATAATAGCGTCAAAAGTTGTCGCTTTCCGCGAAGCCTCCGCTCCTGAGTTCAGACAGTACGCTCAGCGCATTGTTGACAACTGCAAAACGCTTGCCTCATCGTGCATGAAAAACGGGCTTGAAGTTCTGACAGGCGGCACCGATAACCACCTGCTCCTTGTCAATGTTCACAAAGCAGGCATAACAGGACGGCAGGCGGAAAGCGCTATTCACGAGTGCCGCATAACGCTGAACCGCAACAGCCTTCCCAATGATCCCAACGGTCCGTGGTACACTTCAGGCATCAGAGTAGGAACCGCCGCTGTTACCACTCTTGGCATGGGCGAGGCGGAAATGAAAGAGATAGGCGCTTTAATCGCCGCTGTGATCAAGGGGACATCGCAAGGGCAAGATACGAAAGATCCGTCGAAGAAAAGCAAGGCAAAGTATATAATTGATCAGGCTGTAAAAAGCGATGTTCTTGCCCGCGTTAACGCGCTGATGGCAAAGTACCCTGTGTATCCTGAGCTGGATTTGGATTTACTAAAGAAATCGTTTGTAGGCTAGTTTTATGATAATCCTATATTTTAACTTTTTTCAGCCGAAGCACATTATATAACAGCGAAATACTGGAAAAGCACATTGCCGCGGCGGCTATCATCGGATTTAAAAGCCCGACTGCGGCAACAGGAATTCCTAAAATATTATAACCGAACGCCCATGCCAAATTTTGTTTTATATTTTTAATTACAGCGCGGCTCAGATTAATAGCGGCGGGAACATCCGCTAAATCCGAATGCATGAGAATAATATCCGCCGATTCAATTGCCACATCTGTTCCGTTCCCGATTGCAATCCCAACATCTGCCTGAACGAGCGCGGGAGCGTCATTGATGCCGTCTCCTGCCATTGCGACATGCAAGCCCGCCGCCTGCATTTTTTTTACTTCATTCGCTTTATCCTGCGGTAAAACTTCAGATAACACATAATCAATACCGACTTGCTTTGCTATAACATCCGCGGTTTTTTTATTATCGCCTGTAATCATCGCTGCTTTAATCCCCATGTCAAATAATTTCTTTATCGCGGCTTTGCTTGATTCTTTTACAATATCCGCTGCCGCGATAATACCGGCGATTTTTCTGTCGATAGCGGCATACACCGGAGTTTTGCCTTCATTGGCAAGCCTGCCGAAATCAGATTCCAGCATGGTGTAACTAATGCCGTTATCATTTAAAAATTTTCCGTTTCCGATGTGAACCGTATAACCGTTTATTACAGCTTCAATTCCGTGTCCTGTAATTGAATTAAAACTTTTTGTGTTAAATAATTCAATTCCCAATTTTTGCGCTTCTTTTATTATCGCGTTTCCTATGGGGTGTTCGGAACATTTTTCTGCGGAAGCTGTTATCTGCAAAAAGAAATTACGCTCCATTCCTTCAGCGGTAATAATATCCGTTACAACAGGTTTGCCTTCGGTAATTGTGCCCGTTTTATCAAGAACAATCATATTGATTTTATGGGCAATTTCCAGCACTTCACCGTTTTTAAACAAAATTCCTTTTTGCGCGCCCATTCCGGTCCCGACCATGATTGCGGTCGGCGTTGCCAGCCCTAACGCGCAGGGACATGCGATAACAAGAACAGAAATTAGAACTTTTAGCGAAAATCGAATATCTGCGCCGCTGATAAAAAGCCAGATTACTCCCGCCAATAAGGCGATTACGCAGACTATCGGAACAAAATAACCGGCGGCTTTATCCGCGATTTTTGATATAGGAGCTTTGTTATTTTGCGCGTTTTCCACCAATTTGATAATCTGCGCTAATACAGTGTCGTTTCCGATTTTTTCAGCCATAAATTGAATTTGTCCCGTACTATTTAACGAAGCGGCATACACAGCGCAGCCCGGCTTTTTTTCAACAGGCATACTTTCACCTGTTAACATCGATTCGTCAATAAAAGTGCTGCCGCTAATCACAGAGCCGTCTACAGGAATTTTCGCGCCGGGTTTTACCGCGATTACATCTCCTATTTTTACCTGATCAATCGGTACTTCGGTTTCAATGTTGTCTTTTACAATTATCGCGGTGTTAGGTGCAAGTTCTATAAGTTTTATTATCGCCTCGCTTGTTTTTCCTTTTGCGATTGCCTCTAACATTCGCCCGAGTAAAACCAAAGTTATAATCACGCCTGCGGTTTCAAAATACAACGACTCAGCAAATTCAAAATGACCGCTTGAAATTTTCCACACATTGTAGGCGCTGTAAAGAAATGCCGATGTTGTACCGATAGCAATAAGCGAATCCATGTTAGGACTTCCATGCAATAATGACGAAAAACCAACAGTATAAAATTTATACCCGATAATTAAAACAGGAATTGTCAGAAACAACTGCAGAAGGGCATAAAACAGCGGATTGTTTTCCATAAGATGATGTAACTGCGCGGATAAAACAGCGTGCGAAGAAAACGGCAGATTGATAACATTAATCATAGGAGCCATTGCAATATAAAGTAACGGAAAAGCGAAAACCGCGGAAAATATAAATTTTATTTTTAAAACTGTAATCTCATTTTTTTTATATTTCTTTTTATCATTAACAGAATTGATTTTATCAATCTCCGCTTCAGCGGTATAACCGATTTTTTTAACAGATTCACTTATACTTTCAGCCGATAGTTTTGAAGGATCATACACCACAAACATTTTTTCATTTGCGAAATTGACAGTAGCTTGTTTTACTCCCGGCAGATTCCCGGCTGTTTTTTCTATGCGCTGAGCGCAGGCGGCGCAGCCCATGCCTTTAAGATTGAAAATTTGTTTTTTCATATGATGCAAATATAGCGATTATTTAAATTTTAACAAAGGGATCACGGGAGCGGTAATTTCCATTACAGCGGGAAAATCTTCAGGCTGTAATAAAACTGTTTCTCCGTCCATTTGAGCGAGTATCGGGTGTTTGTTTGAAAATTCAAGGCGATGCGCGTTTATCATTATCACATGACGGCTGTCCGCATGAGTCCCGTTTAATACTTTTCCTTTTAACGCAAGTTTTAATATTACCGGCATTTGTTTTATTCCGCAGACATTGCGCTCATCCGGCAGAATATGCTGCTGAGAACCGTAGGTTCTTCGTCCTGACGCGCCCATCGCAAGCAATAAGAGTTTCTCGTTAAATGACATTATTTCTTTATTATTATCATCAAGAGCGCGGACATCCATAAAGTCAACTTTATATTTTTTGTCGTATAACAAAGCGGCTATATCAACCCAAAGTTTATATGAATCGCCCGGGGTTTTTCCTTTCATAATATTGGTCTGGTGCGTAACATAGGCGTCCAGCCCTACAGAAAGAATGTTAAACGCAAGATACGGCCCTTTGGCGGCAGCGGTTCCTTTCTGTGAAGGACTCAACTGAACTGCGGGAGCGAATTCAACATGAACAGGTTTAAGCAGCAAATCCAAAGCGCCTGCCAGAGTGGAGCTGTCGGCTCCGTCGTTTCCTGTTCCAAAGGGGAGTTTGAGAATTGCCATATTTGAGCGGACATGGGCAGGTGCGCTGTAAATTGAGTGCATTACTTCACAATGAGTTCCGTCACCGCCCACACTGATTATTAAATAAAAAGGAGCAGGTTCCTTTTCAGCTCTGTCAATAAATGATTTTGTTATTTTGCTGGCTGAACCTTTGCCTTCCGTAAGGTTAACAACCATATTTTTATGCATTTCACGCGGCGGGTTTTCCTGCGCTTTTTGCCGGTATTCATTTAAATCTTTAAGATGCGCTTCCCATTTTGATTTAATTATAAAACCGCCGGCAACAGGATTGACAACAGCCATGCATCGTAACGGTCTTCCCGGAGCTACAACTGAACGCTCACAGATTGCACAGAGCGCTTGTGCGAATAAATAATTCATATACAATTTTTACATGAAATTTTGTACAGGTCAAGGAAAATACCGGGAACTACTATTAAAAATAGTAATAAGATGATATACTATAAAAAACTATAAAAGGCAGGAAAAAAATGATTATATTAACATTAAATTGCGGATCATCATCGGCAAAATACCAGGTTTATGACTGGGAAAACAAAGATGTCCTCGCGGTGGGCATTGTAGAAAAAGTAACGATTGGCGGATCATTCATCACACATAAAGCAAAAGGAAAGGAAGAAGTTACCTTTCAGCATGATTGTCCTACCCACACTGACGCGATAAATCTGATCATTAAGACTCTTACAAGCAAAGAAAACGGCGTCATCAGCGATATGTCCGTAATCAAGGCAGTTGGTCATCGTGTCGTTCACGGCGGCGACAAGTTTACCAAGTCAGTCATTGTAGATAACGCGGCGATGGAAGCGTTCACGGCGATGCAGGATTTAAGTCCCCTTCACAACCCCGCTAACATTATGGGAATTGAAGCGGCAAAAAAAGTTCTGCCCGATGTGCCGCATTGCGCGACAATGGACACGGCATGGCATCAGACGATGCCGCCTGAATCCTATCTGTACGCTGTTCCGACAGAATGGTACGAAAAGTATCAAGTGCGCCGTTACGGCTTTCACGGAACAAGTTTCCTGTACACCGCAAAACGCGCCGCTGTGCTTTTAGGGCAGGATCCTTTAAAAACAAATGTGATAATCTGCCACATCGGAAACGGCGCGTCAGTTAACGCCGTCAAAAACGGCTGCTCTTTTGACACATCAATGGGCATAACTCCCCTTGAAGGGCTTGTCATGGGAACACGCTCCGGCGATGTTGATCCTTCGCTGCCGTTCTACGTTATGCGAAAAACCGGCATGAACGCCGCTGAAATCGAAAACGCTCTTAATAAAAAAGCGGGGCTTTTCGGCATGACCGGCAAATATACAGACAGGCGCGACATTCAGGCTGCCGCTGTCGCGGGCGACAAAGAAGCGTTACGCGCTCAATTTATCGAAGCGCACAAGGTAAAAAAATACATCGGCGCTTATCAAGCTGTTCTTGGCAGAGTAGACGCCCTTGTTTTTACCGCGGGTGTCGGCGAGTTTGCCTGGTTCATGAGGGAAAAATATCTTGATAACCTTGACGGTATCGGCTTTACGTTTGATCCGAAAAAGAATAGGACAGCTTGCACCAGAAACGCGGAAACCATTATCAGCAAACCTGAATCAAAAATTCCCATTTACATCATCCCGACGGATGAAGAGCTTGTAATGACAGAAGACGCTTTCGCGCTGATGAAAGGAACTTACGATACGCATACGAATTTTACATACTCTTTCCAAAGCAAGGACTACGTAAACAAAGGGCGGGCTGAAGGACTTATTAACGATTTAAAGAAAAATCCCGATTTAGAAGGGATTTTAGCAAGACCGAAATAGGGAATCAGGAGAGATTACATTGACAGAAATTCTCTGCATCGGCAACCCAATTGTCGACATATATATAGACATAGATAAAGATATCGCGCAAAAATACGGCATAACAGAGCCCGCTCAGCATATTGACCGTGAAATTGTTGATGCGATTCTCAGCGATCCGTTGATTGATTTTTCAAAAGTACTGCGGTGTTCCGGCGGAGGAGCCGCTAATGTCGCGAAAATTGCCGCAATGCTTGGAATGAATACGATCTTTTCAGGCTGTACAGGACGCGATGATCTCGCTTCTTTTTTTGAAGACGAAATAAAAAGCGCGGGCGTTTGCGCCGAACTTATTAAATCAGATAACAAGACAGGCATTTGCTTTGCGTGTAACATCTCAGGCGGCGCTCTTCGTTTCGCCGCGTGTCCCGGGGCCGCGCATGATTTTACCGAGGCGAATATCAGCGATGAAATGATAAGCGGCGCTGAAGTAATTGTTTTAGACGGTTATATACTAAGCCGCCGTCCGCTGGTACAGCATATTCTGTTAAAAGCAAGCCGCCTCGGAATTCCTGCCGCTCTTGACGCTGCTTCTGTTTTTCAGGTAAAAGCGAAAGCTGAAGAAATTCTCACTTACAGCCGTAATTTTCCGCTTTTTATTTTTATGAATGCCGATGAAGCTATCGCTTTTTACAATACAATCAAGAAAGTTAATGATGATAATGATACCGGCGCAAAATATTTGAATATGACAGAGAAAGAAAAAGAAGCGATAATACTTCGCGATATTAGTCCTATGCTTAAAATTATAACTGACGGCGAGTTATACCCTATTATAGTCGTAAAACTAGGCGGGCGCGGCGCGGTTGTTTTCGCCGGAGGCAGCGCATATTACGAAGAAGCGTTCGCTATCATTCCTCGCAGCACGGTGGGAGCGGGAGACGCTTTCTGCGCGGCTTTTGTTTCCGCGTGGATACGCGGTAAATCTCTTTCGGAATGCGCCGCGCTCGGCAACAAAGTAGCCCGCGAAATTCTTGAAGTGCCGGGGACGCGGATTAAAAGCGCAAAATTAAAAACGTTCGCAAAATACTTACAGAAATAGGAGGCAAGAGCAGTTTACGGCGTTACACGAAAACCGCTCTGTGCTGTCTGACAGCCTCAATTACCATCCGAAAATCAATCCAAAAATTATGCGTAAACCGGCTCCGGTCCAGCTTTTTACGAAATCCTGCGATTCCATAGCTGCGCCAAGATTAAGCTGGAAGGCGCGCAGATTTAAAGCAAAATCAAATTTGTTTTTCCACATTTGATCTTCATAAAAAATACTGATTGATGGAATAAAGATATTCGATAAATCGGTGCTTACTTTTAAGCCAACTTCAATTGCCGCAGGCTGCACGAAAAGAGTATTGATGGAAAAGCCCAGCACAGGAGAAAGAATTAAATAACGGTTAGGCTGCTTCTCAATAAAATAAAGCGGATAAAAATCCGCAGATAAAAGCATCTTAAACGGTCTAAAGAAAGGGGAGACAGTTTTGCCGGATACTTTTCCGTATTCGAATTCGAAATCATCAGATTCAGGTATGGAATAGAAATCTTTTGGGAGTTTTCCTTTTATGAGATCGTTTATTGTCATTTCACTGGAATCGACCGTTACTTTGCCTTGCAGTTCCATATATTGTCTTAATCTTGACGGGCTTAACGGAATATTAACAAATTTAACTCCGACATCAATCCAATCGAAAAGCGGAAAATCCGCTCCGACGCTGAAGTCAAAACCGAGAGCCTCGCCAATCGCCTCATTAACATCCAGATTATTAAATATATTATCAGGCTCCTCAAGAGAGAAGGGAGTATAAGCTCTAAAACCGTAATCAACTTCTATATACGAACCGCGCATTCCGTCTTTATTCACATCGACAAATTTATATTTCATCTTAGGCTCAACATAAGCGGCTGTAACAAATCCGGCAGGTCTGATATTAATTCTAAGGTTTTTTTCTTTCCAGACATTTTTAATTGAAAAGAAAACAGGAATGCCGATATCAGCGAAAACAGCGGCGCCTACGCCGAATGATGTTTCGGATGTTTTTCTGATATGCAATAAATCGTTTGCTAAAGACACATTTCCGTAAGCGGTAACTTTGCCGATATCCATACCAAAGCCCCAATCATTTTTAATATTTACATTCCAATATATCGGGCGCAAAAATACATCGAATCCAACATTAAAGTCAGAATGAAAATTAGTAAAATCAAGAACTAATTTCTCTTTTAAATAATCAAATATATTTGTTTTGAAGTTTTGAGCGATGCCTATATCCAATTCCAATATACCGAGTTCAAAAACACGGTTTGGCATAGGAGACGGCTTTTTTTCCTTCGATTCATCATGTGTCCATTCATTTTCAGGTATATCAAGCGTAAATTCCTCTTCACCCCATCCGTCCGCTTTCCAGTCTTCATCGAATCTTTCTTCCGCTTCCCATTCATTAATCGACTTTGTTTCAGTAGACCAAATTTCTTCGGCGCTTTCCTCGCTTTTCCATCCTTCTAACCACTGCTGAGCCGGAAGGTTCAATGCAAATAAGAATATAGTAAATACTGTTAAAAACTTTTTCATTGATTTACTTCCTTCCTAAAACTCAAACCCAAAAGTTATGTCGGCGTCAAATTCAATCCTTCTGATTGCCAGATCGCTTGGTATTTGGAGTTCCGTACTCGGAGGAAAGCGTATCCCCATTTCCACTATATTGTACGGATATGTATTTCTGATTGCTTCAAGCTTATCTCCTTTGATCGGTATTTTCAGAGACTTTCCTTTTAAATCAAAGCTGAGAAGTTCTTTTCCATCTTCTTCTTTTTCATCGTTTTCCAAGCCTCTTTTCATAAAAAGAGTTCCGTCTTTGAATATTGTATCGTTAAACTCAACATTAAGAGTGAGGCTGTTGATGTAACCTAAATAAGGACCGTCATCGCCTTGTTCTGTCCGTCCAAAAGCGTCTTTATTTTTCTCAAACATATTGGGAAGTTCAAATATAGAACCGTCCGGACCGGCCTTGAGATTCATCGGAACGACTACAACGATTACTACATTCAATTTTTCTGTTTCACCCTCAACTGTTTCCATGAATTCAGGAGTAATTTCAATTCCGTCCTCAAACACGATATCGTAAGTTATGCGAAGATCTTTAGGCAGATCATCCATTATTTCCTGAAAGTTTACATAAATGCCATCCGGCAATGCGCCTGAAAATTTTTTGTCTCCGTCTTTATTCAGATTAGGAATCGGGTGTTTTTTAAGTACTATATCTCCCTCGAACAGATCGTATTCTTTTCCGTCAACTCCGTCCCTTGCTTTCATAATAATATCCGGGTTCAAATTAAAAAATTTATCAGGAGCATCAATATACAAATACGATTCTATTCCGTTAACTGTAAAGCCCTCCAACATATCCAGCATAGAAGCCAGATTCATCGGGTCTTCGCCTTCTTTCGGGAAAGAACCGCTCATCGGCACTTCCATAGAAGCAAGATCAAGAATTGCAATATCCCAATTTTCTTTAAAGTACATTTCATAACTTTCAATTTCTAATACTAATGCCCCATCCTCTAAAACAGGAACATCTGTGAGTTCCATTATTTCGCCTGTAGTATCGCCTTTGATTTCAACTTCTAAATTTAATTCTATTAGTTCTCCATTGATGTCTTTTAATACTAATATTTTTTCACTTGTTTCATTAAAAAACGCAACAGGAGCGGTCTTAGGCTGACCTTCTTTTCTCAAAGGAATCGGTTTAAATTCACGATTAGGGTTAATCCCAAGATTCGGCTCGCTAACCATTATCTGCAATCCTGAAATATCAACCCTGCCGAATTGAAGTTCAATTCCTAATTTATTAAAATGAACCTCTCTTAAAGACTGTGCGGCTTCATCCAGCGGAATATTCTTAGACATAGGAGGAAAAATATCTCTGGGTCTGATATGTACAACATCTAAGTGTGTTATATCGATATCCGGAATAATTTCTAAATCAATTTTTTTATCAAGAAGATCTTCTCCGCTAAGATTGAAAGAAATTTTACCTTCCGGTATTTTAATCTTACTGATAATTTGATCCTGAGTTACCGGTACTCCTTCTACTATTCCTAATACTTTGATTTCATTCTTGTTGATATGTTTACCGCTCAGATTTCCGTTAATGCCGGCAACTTCTGTATAAGGCCAGGGATCAGTATCATCGCCGGAATTTACGGTTTTAGCGCTTAATCCCGAATAGTATTGTCCGTCCTCAAATGACGGCTCCTGATGTAAATATATTTCTTTAATAATATCATTGCTAAAATCATTTTCCAATGTAATCCATGTTTTATCACCTGATTTATCGTTAGGTAATGCAATATTAAATATAATGGAGCCGCTTCTTATCTGAGTATGAACAAATTCATCGCCTTCAAAGGCCAGATTAATATTATTTTCTTCAACATCAAAATCGAAGTCTCCGTCTTTAACCACATATCCCGTAACGCCTTTAATCATCGGATTAGGCGGATCAGCGTTTTGTAGTTCCGCAGGAAGTTCAACCTTACATTCATCAATAACCAAGTTTGCCGCCTGAGGCATTGGATAGCCTTCCGAATAATCTAAAGCACTGCTGTCATGTATGTCCGCAATATAAATTTTAAATACATCAGGGATCGTTTTGCCTGAAACATCAAATTCTATATCATTCCTTCCTATATCATCTGTAAAAAGTACAGGACCGCCCATTTTTTCAATTACTTGATCATCAAACTCAATGTATACTTCTCCAATTGAAAAATCAACGCCATTAAGCGGTTTTGTTTCAGACTCCGGCTGTAATTCCAGATGAATTGTAAAAATACCGTTAACAAATGTAACTGTTTCAAATTTTATCATTTTTATATCAAAAGAATGTTTTTCATCGGAAGTAAGATCACCAAGGCCAAGAAGAACCGGCACTATTGCATGAACATTTTCTCCGGCGGTGGACAAATCAAATGTCAGCGAATTTTCGGCGCTTTCCAACACATCTGTCAAATCAACTTCTATCGGCATTGGTTCAACAGCCTCGGAAATTTTGGATAGCTGCTCTAAAGGTATTTCCTGATACATTTCATCTGTATCCAATTCAATGTCAAATTTGTCCAGAATATCTTCAAATTGATCATAGAATTCAAGCGGCTCATCCTGCAGAATATTGTATTGAAGCAGAAAAGTCATAACTTCATTCTTATCAATTTTATAACCTGTGTATTGATACAGGTCTGCACCATCAATTCCTTTTATTGCATTTTGAATCATCTCCCAAAGCATTTCGTTTAATTCTCCGTTAATCGGAAGACCAAGTTCGGGGTTTACCTTAACTACTACCTCTTTGGGAAATGCAATATCACATGCATGGAAACAAAATGCAATAATGACAAAAAATGTCAATGCAATTAATTTTCTTCTCATTTTCGTATCCTTATCATAAAATTTGTTAATTTCTAGCTTTAATTAATAACTCCCCATTTACAACATAACACTTTAAGACATAAAAAACAAGTCAAATGCTCTAATTGCGATTTCATTTTGAAGATCTTTCTTATCAATTCCCCAATTTTTTCCAAAATTTATAAGAAGCGCATCAGAAAGCTCTATAAATTTTTTAAATGATAGTTCTTTTTTCATTTTTATATGACTGCGATTAACAATTAATTCCCAAAAACGGGCAAAATTTTTAATCCTACGTAAATCAGTAGTTGAAATAGATGATGTTTCTTCTATTTCGTAAGGCGGCAGCAGGTTATAACGCATTCCAAAGTCTTCATTGTGGCGCACAATGGCAGCGCCGGGCAGCAATTTTAAAATGCCAACTTGAATTTCAAATTCATTGACATTCTCGCTTTTAGTGTCAATTAGCACATTCAAAAGCTTGTCGAAACCTCTGCCAAATGAGGCGATGTCTTCACCCGGCAGTCCCGCGATAAGATCCGCATGAATTATCGCATTGGTTTTTCCCCGCAGAAAACGCAGCTCATCCAGTTCCCTTTCAGGATTGGATTGCCTTCCAATACGCGCGGCAGTATTTTCGTTTAACGTCTGTATGCCGATTTCAAGGCGCAGAGTACCCGGCGGAAAGCGCGTTAGCATTTCGCGTAACTCAGGCGGAAAAATTGACGGCACCATTTCAAAATGAACGACAGGCGTGCGCTGAGAAGCAGAT
>Ga0209755_10005699_pt1 | contig 14060 bp, 20 predicted proteins | sample TergutCo191P1_FD_187301 | JGI IMG/M metagenome (GOLD analysis project Ga0209755, IMG submission 187301) | Cornitermes sp. P1 segment gut microbial communities from Petit-Saut dam, French Guiana - Co191P1 (SPAdes) (version 2) | ecosystem: Host-associated > Arthropoda: Insects > Digestive system... | reverse complement strand
ATCAACATCCATATGGATCTAATTATTTTATGCTTAATTTAATACTTGATTACAAGTACCCGGAAAAAACCAGTATAATATCCGGTATACCGGAAAACTGGAATCGTTCATCTTACAACAAGGGAAATCATGCTTTAGACGCGTTAACATATCTAGTTGAGAATATTAATGCCAAATATGTTTTAATTTCATTTAATTCGGAAGGCTTTATATCCATTGAACAAATGAAAAAAATGTTAAAAAAATTCGGAAAACTTGAAGTGTTGGAGACAAAGTATAATACATTCAGAGGCAGCAGGAATTTGAATAATAGAGAAATACATGTAAAAGAATGCTTGTATCTATTGGAGAAATAAAAACAAACTTTTTTACATTTTAATTATTGAAAAAACAGAATATTTAATGTACACTAATGTTTGGGGTGTAAAAATGCAGAATAATATATCACATATAAAGCAAAATTTAGATGAAATTTCCCAAATAATAGCTAAAACAGTTCCCGTTGAATCCATATATCTATTTGGTTCTTATGCATATGGAACACCGACAAAAGATTCGGATTTAGATTTATATATTGTTTTTAAAGACGAATTGCCAATGAGAGAAATTGAAGCTCTTACTGCTGTTCGTATAGCAATTGATTCTGTAAAAAACAAGTCTGTCGATTTATTAGGACTAAAACAAAATCGCTTTCATGATAGAAAATTATATGCAACATTAGAACGGAAAATTGCTAGAGAGGGAATAAAATTATATGGGTAGTAAAAATGAAGATATGAAAAACGCTTTAAGTTATGCAAAAAATATTCAAGAATTTGTTATAAGAGTAATTAATGAATCCATGCAGAAAGATAAAGAATAAAACTTTCGACATTCATAAACCCGCCAAATTAACAACCGCTCCGCTCACCAACGCAAAAACAACAGCGAAAGCCAGGTACAGTAAAAAATGTTTTATCCCAAGCACGATTTTTAACGCACCTAAGTTCGTAATCTTCGCGGCGGGACCCGTGATCATAAATGCCGCGGCTCCTCCCATGCTCATTCCGCTTTGCAGCCATGACTGGAGCAGAGGGATAGTCCCGCCGCCGCAGACATACAAGGGAACGCCGACAGTAGCTGCCATCAGCAAACCAAAGCCGCGGTTGCTGCTGCCGAAAAGACCGGCAAATGCTTCCTGCGGCACATAACGCTGAAAGAGCGCGGAGAGTAATATACCGGCAAGAAAAAAACCGCCCGTAGCTTTTATATTTCTGCCAAAGCTGAAAAGATAACTGATAAGGGGATTACTGACTCGGTTACGTTGACCGTCGCTTTGACAGCCGCCTTTTTCTTTTTCGAAAAAACCTGAGAAATCAAAAAAATCCTTTTTCTTAAAAAAGAACCATACGGCAAGACCCGCAGCAATTCCGCATAAAAAGCAGCTGACAAAACGTATCACTAAAGCAGGCGCACCGAGAGCGGCAGTGTAAAAAAGAAGCTGCGGGTTCAGCAAAATGGAGCTCATCATAAAAGCGGCAAGTACAGCCTGAAAGCTATTGTCTGCTGCGTCGGTTGTTGTTTCATCTGCTGTCTTGGCTGCCGCCGCAAAGGAAGCAACAATGGGGATGGTGCCGTACATGCACAGCGGAGAGGCTATTCCCAGAAGCGATGCTGGGACGATACCGAAGACACCCAGCTTTTTGCCTTGCAGAGCGGCAAACATTGCGTGGATTTTTTCTTTAAAGAAAACGGAGATAAGAGAGCCAAGAGCCATTCCAAAAGCCCAGTACCAGAATATCTGCTCAAATTGAATCGAGAAATAATACCAGATGTAAATAAATTCGCGCCGGATAATCTCTATCATTGTGCGATTTACAGTTTAATCAATCTGTATTCTCTTGAACCAAGCCCGATTTCCTGCGCGCGTTTTAATGTTAAAAGTCCGTTTCTGGATTCAATGCGTTCTATTAAATCTTTACCGTCTTTTGCGGCATAAACAAGATCGACGCATGCCTGATCCAGAGCGACAGGATCAAGCGAAGCGAGTATGCCGATGTCCGCCATTGTCGGCTTGCTCGGGTTACCGTTGCAGTCGCAGTCAACGGAAAGGTGATTCATCACGTTGATGTAGAGGATTCTTTTTTGACCATCGGGGTTAACATTTGCATCAGCGATTGTCTTTGCGGCTTCCGCCATTGATTCTAAAAAGTCGTCCTGCGGTCCGCCGAACGCCCTTGTTTTACTTTTGCCGCCTGAGTGTATCCATGCCTTTCCGGCGGATGAAGCAAAACCAATGGACATGTTTTTTATCGCGCCGCCGAAGCCGCCCATCTGGTGTCCCTTAAAATGCGAAAGCACAATGTTAAAATCAAATTCTTTAAAACGCGCGCCTACAAAATTTTCCTTTAGATGTTTTCCGCCGGTTACAGGAAGACCAATATCCGCTTTTTCATCCAGAATTACAACAGGCGCAATGGCGGAAAACCCATGATCCTTTGCCACCTGATAATGAGCGGCGGCGCTTGCACGCCGTCCGCCGTAAACAGTGTTACATTCAACAATAGTGCCGTTTACCCTCTGCACCAAATCTTTGATAAGCGCAGGCTTAAGGTAATGAGTGTTCCCCGGCTCTCCTGTATGTATCTTAACCGCAACCTTGCCGCTTGCTTTAAGTCCTAGAGCATTATAAACGGCAAGCAAACCTTCGGAAGAAATATTAGTTGTCATGTAAACAGCAGATTTACCATCATCCGGATTCGGCGCAGTTGTTTGAGCGGGAGCAGCCTGTCCCCTTTGCTGAGCCTCTGCACGCGGAGTACAGCCGATAATAAAAAACGCAAACAGAATTAAATAACACGCAAAAGCCTTGCCAATTTTCATATAAACACCTCTCATTACTAAATTTTCTTAACGATCCTCATTACAATATGCGCGGAATGTTTGGAAGCAATCGGTAAAAATTCATCAAAGCTCATCGGCGATTCAGTTCCCGCAATATCAGAAAGCGCCCTTATTACCAAACACGGAACAGAAAATAAATGACAGCAGTGCGCTATTGCCGCTCCTTCCATTTCTACTGCAGCAATGTCCGGGAAAATTTTTCGCACATTATTAATACGCTCCGGCTCGTGCATAAAAATATCACCCGAACCGATTAAGCCGCGGCAATGATTAAAATCGTTTGGCAGCGTATTTTCTTTCTTTAGTTCGTCAATTGCGGTTTCTGCAAGTTTAACAAGTTTTTCGTTAACCGGGAAAATCTGCGGCTGCCCCGGAAGCTGACCGGGCGCATAATTAAAAGCGGTAACATCAACATCATGATAAACAAGCCCTGTAGAAACAACCGCATCGCCGAATTTTAAATCCTTGTGGATTCCTCCAGCAGAACCTGTATTGATAACGCAGCCGGGTTTGTATTTTTCTATCAGCAGCGCGGTGCCGACAGCGGCGTTAACCTTGCCAATACCGCAGCGTAAAAGCGTTACATCCTTCCCTTCAATTTTTCCGGTAAGAAATTCAAAGCCTCCGGTTTTTACGGTTTTATAATTTTTCATGGTTTCACAGAGAAGGCTTGTTTCTTTTTCCATCGCGCCGATTATTCCAATCATAACATCTCCACTATTGGGGTATATATTTGCATTTTTTCTATTGAACAGCTCTCATCAGGATGCGGATCGAGAATTCCGGGGTTCCATAAAGTACAGCGATTGCGTCCGCGCGCTTTGGAAATATAAAGCGCTTCATCTGCCCTGCGAAGTATACCTGTTGCTTCGGCTCCCTTGGTCTCTATCACAGTGTTTTGATCAAAAGTATAAATTCCAATACTGATTGTAACCTGCGGAAGCGGATTTTCCCACGGCACCTTCATTTCGGAAACGCTCAATCTAAGACGTTCTGCAATATTCCAGACTGTCATTTTATCCGTATTGGGGAGAAGCACCGTAAACTCTTCGCCGCCGAAACGGGAAGGAATATCGTCCTGACGAACGCCTTGCTTTATCACCTGAGCGAGATCCTCCAGCACTTTATCTCCTGCGAGATGCCCGTAGTTATCGTTAAAGTCTTTAAACTTATCCACGTCCATTACAATCAACGATGAATGATAACCGCTTCGTTTTGTACGGAAGACTTCTTCGTTAAGACGAGTAAGAAAAAAACCGTGATTGTAAAGACCGGTTTTAACATCGCGCAGAGAATGTTCGTAATGAAGATGATTCTTAATTGCCTGCGACACAAAGGACATAAGCTGCTGGAGAAAAAACAATTCATCGCGGCTGTAACCGTTTTCAAAAATTTTATTGCCTACAAGAATAATCCCGTACAAACCGAAAGGTCCAAGAATTGGAACTGCGATTTCGGGTCTAATATCCATATACGGTTTAACCGCTTCATCGTTATTTAACTGAAAAGCCAAAAGTTCAAAACTGATCGGCTTTGGATACTTTCGGAAAAAATCTTCAAAAGGAGTTATACAATCAACGCGAAGTCCGATGTCAAACGGTTTGTAATTTTTATATGCTTTAATGGTGATGTCTTCCCGCGTTTGTATCGGCTTCCATAAAAACGCAATGAACGAAGGCATAAACTGATCTGAGATTTGATAAACAGTTGCGTCCATTATTTCATCAATACTGGTACGGTTAAATATATCCAGTCCTCTTGCAAGAAGGCTTTTAAAATTCCGAATCTCATTATTGAGAGATGAGATATGTTCAATGACGCCGACATTCTGAAGGAAATCACGGTTCTCTTTTATTTCAGGTCTGTCAAGGAAGTTAATATCTTCTCTTTGCATTTCAATAATAGATTCTTCCATTATGCCTCTCAGGTAATTGAAAAGTACTCGCTGATTGGCCTGCGCCACTCATTATTATTATCTTTAGCTTCCCATTCCAGTATTTTTTTAATGGTAAAATCTCTCATGTCGGGAGGATTATTATAATGAACAATTCCAAAACGCCCGCCGCCGATGTAGCAAACAGTGTCGTTATTTTCCAACTGCTCCGCCTCGTTAATCCGCGCAAGCACACAGTCAAAATGCACAGGCTGAGCGTTATCCTTGTCGCAAATAGCGGTTGTAATATCTGTAATCTGCTTTCCGCACCAGGGGCAATCGGGAGTAGTTATAGGATTCTCAGGCAGTTCAGGCGCAGTCCATTGAGGTCTGTCATGAAAACTCATGCGGTTTTTTTCGTTTTTTGCTTCTGCAAAGAAAGCCTCTGCATTGCCTGTGGAATTATATTTTTTTTGATTTGAATGCTTGGAGAAATGAGACTTGCCGTGTAAGTCTCGATTTTTTCGGTTATTTCCGCCTTTTCCGCTGCCGCTCATTCCGTCCGCCTTCGCTCGTAATTTCCATTAACTCATTGCTCAAAACTAGAGCCAGTCTCTGGATGGCGGCATGGAGATATTTCTCGTCATTAATGCGCCGCCTTAATAAATCAAGCTTTTTAGCATTTATACTGTGTGCTAAATTTGCCTGTTCTATCATCATACACTCTCCATGAAGGCAGACGCAAGATGGGTAACAAGATTATTTTTAACGTATACAACGTCAAACCGAACGGACATATTACTATATTCTCGATTTTCATAAAGGAAATACTTAGCAGTTTTAATGATTTTTTGCTGTTTCCTGGCGTTCACGCCGTATTGGAGGTCTTCTACTCCAAAATACGACCAGGATTTAACCTCTGCAAAGACCAGTGTTTCGCCGCAGAGAGCGACAATATCCACTTCCCCGTACCTTGACCGGTAATTTCTCGCTATTATTTTCATCCCCGAAGCCTTAAGAGAAGCAGCGGCTCGCTCCTCGCCTTTTTTGCCCCGAGCAACAGCGCTCGATCCGGTTTCGTTATTCATAACTCACCTTTGCTCGTATTCGGCGGGATCTATCGCCTCTTTTATAAATAAGGTCCTTACTTCTAAAAGGTCGACAGTAGTCACATTTCCTGTACCGATTACATTGCCTTTATTGTCGGCAAGCATCTGGACTATAGGACGCATCGGCGCGCCTGTATGTATGGTAACAACCCTTGCTATAGAGCTGTCATTCAGACGCACAATTGAGCCAATGGGATAAATACCCATAATTTTTGTAAAGGCGATAATTACAGCAGGGTCAAAACGGCGGCCATTATCAGCCATCAAGTTTTTAATCGCCTGATAGCCAATCATTGAATCCCTGTATGATTTCTTGCTGACCATGGCTTCAAAGGCATCCGCCACAGACACAATACGCGCGCCGATGTCTATCGCATTGCCGGCAAGATTGTCAGGATAGCCCTGTCCGTCCCATCGCTCATGGTGATGAAGCGAGATCAAATTTACTTCGCTTGGACCAAACAACTCTTTAGTAACGATTTTTGAAGTATGCAGGGGATGGCTTTTTATCTGTTCAAGCTCCGCAGCGGAAAGTCCGCCTTTTTTTTCGGTAATACCTTTACTCAGCCTGAGCATCCCAACGTCATGGAGCAGCGCTCCGTTAACAATATTATGAATTTTTTGAGCAGGAAGCTGCAGCTCCTGAGCCATCATTGCAGAAAGGATAGCCGTATTAACGGAGCTTTTTGCAAGCTCGTTGCCGGAAACCTCACCGCCAAGAATAAACCCGACAAAGCTATCAGGATAAAGGCTCAGTTCCTGAATCAATTTAACGGTGATTTCATCAAAAGCGCGCATCTCAATCTCGCGTCCGGCTTTTAGCTGATTAAATGTTTTATTCAATATTTCTATCAGGTTCTTATATACACGGTACGGACCCGAATTCTGCCTGACATCTTTTATAGAGAATTTAATAACTTCTTTTTTGGGAGAATCTTCAAGGTCATCATCAACTTCTTCCATCTCATCCGCATCAGACAATGCCTTGGCAAGCTCTATTTCCAGTTTTTTAAGCACTTCTTTTGCTTCATCGGATTCGTCCGCTTTGTCAGCAAGATCATCCAGATCAACGAGTGTTCCTTCAGTTCCTACATATTCGATATCCCATGATACTAATACGTCAATATCTCTCTGACGCAGAGGAACCATGGCGGTAACCAGCAGATAGTCACCCTCTGTGTAAACAGGCGCGGAGAAAACTTGACCAGGTTTTAGGTCCTTGGTGTATATCTTATTCATTTATCATCCTCAGGGAATCAACACAAACGGGGTTCCCCTTATGTTTATCGGCGTAAACAGGCATCTGCTTAAGAAACAGATAAAAAACGAGGACTAAAGCAGAGAATAAACTGATTAAATGCGCTTGTATCCGCTGTTTTAACAGCAGATACCGGAGCTTGTTCCAAATACCTATTCGGCGTCTGCTGCTGCTGCGGTTCCTGTTGTAGGAACATGCGCGCCTTTAGAACCCTTTTTAATGATGAGTTCTTTGATTTTGGCGCCTTTTCCGATTTTCTCGCGGATATAATAAAGCTTTGCGCGTCTTACCTTACCGGGGCGGACAATCTCAACCTTAACAATTCTGGGAGAATGTATCGGGAAAACCCTTTCCACGCCTACGCCGTAAGAAATCTTACGCACTGTAAAGGTCTTTCCAACCTTGGAATTCTTCATGGCTATTACAAGACCTTCATAGATCTGTACGCGTTCGGTCTTGCCTTCTACGATTTTAAAGTGAACCTTAACTGTATCTCCAACCTTGAATTGGTCAAGAGTTTCTTTCATTTGTGCGGCTTCAATTGCCTGAATCTCGTTCATCTTTCTCTCCTATTTGACGGTCTATAATGCCGTTAATTTCCTTGTTAAAAAGCCCAAGTTCTCTGCCTCGCTGTATCAAATCCGGTCTTAGCCTAAGGGTCTTTTCAACCCGTTTCTCAAGACGCCAAAGACGTATTTGTTCATGATGCCCCGACAGAAGTACCTCAGGGACTTTCATTGTATCAAAAACCTCAGGTCGTGTAAACTGGGGATACTCCAAAAGTCCGCCGGAAAAGCTTTCTTCATCCAGGGAATCCGTCCTGATTACATCGTCCACGAGCCGATAGGTAGCATCAATAATTGCCAGCGCTGCAACTTCCCCGGAAGAAAGCACATAATCTCCGATAGAAATCTCATCATCTACATATCGGTCAATTATCCGCTGGTCGATACCCTCATACCGCCCGCAGATTAAAACCAGTTCTTTTTCAACAGAAAGCTCCTTTGCCAATTCCTGGCTAAAAGGTTTCCCAGAGGGAGATAGATATATAACCCTATGGTCAGCTGCTGTCTCAAGTGCTTTTGCAAGCGGTTCGGCAAGCATTAGCATCCCGGGACCGCCCCCATAAGGCGCATCATCGCAGGTTTTATGCTTATCTTCGGCAAAATCCCGGATATTAACCGCTTGATACTCGATAATTCCGCGTTTTATCGCCTTTGCCATGATGGAATTGGCGAAAAACGCGTCTGTTATCTCAGGAAATAGGGTTAAAACTGTATATTTCATTAGCTTTGATTCCTGCTGAACTTGTCATTGTCATATAAAAGGCTCATAGTTAAATCTTGAACCACTAATCTGCCTTTTTCGGGACTGATTTCAATGAAAAATTCCTTGCGAAAAGGAACAAGGTGTTTTTCGCTATTATTGATTAGTTCAATCTCTGCCAGCTCACCGCCGCCGCCTTCGATAATGTCTGTTATATGACCAAGAATCTCGTCTTTATCAGAAAGAACCGGTAATCCCTTTAAATCTTCTATATAAAACTCGCCGGGCGCCAGCGGAGCGGCTTGATCCCGCCCTGCAAGAAGCTGCGCTCCGGTTAAGGTTTTTGCGGCTTCAGGGCTGGTTATGCCTTGAAAACGAATAACTACATTGGGCGGCGCAGAATTGATTTCCTCTATATTCAGTAATCGCTCCGCCCCGTCCTTGCTGACAATAACCGATTGCAGTTTTAACAGATGATCGATTTCGCCGGATAATGGGCGGACTTTTACAAAGCCCTTAACCCCAAAGGGAGCTCCGATTATGCCAATGATGAATTTATCAGTCAAGAATTTCCAATACTGTGTGTTTGCCGCTTCTAGCGCTGGCAGCCTGAAGCACTGTCCTTATCGCTTTCGCAATTCGTCCATGCTTGCCGATGACTTTGCCGATATCGGTCTCTGCCACACGAAGCTCCAAAATGGTCGATTTTTCGCCCTCTACAATATTTACCTGTACCTGCGAAGGATCGTCTACCAGAGACTTCGCAAGGTATTCAATTAGATCTTTTTCCATTGTATTACCTGTTATTGTTGGGTTATTTTACAGTTACGTTCTTCTTGTTGAAGATACGGCGGACTGTGTCGCTAGCGATTGCGCCTTTTGCGAGCCATGCTTTGGCTTTGGCTTCGTCAAAAACAATTTGCTTTTCTTCAGCTTCGATGGGGTGATAATAGCCAAGTTCCTCGATGGTTTTGCCGTCTCTTGGCGCGCCCTTGTCCATAACAACAATGCGGTAATACGGTCTCTTTTTTGTTCCAAATCTCTTGAGCCTGATGGTTGCACTCATAAAAAAATTCCTCCTGAGTTTTCCTGTCCAAACAAAGTTTGAAAACAGGGTCTGACAAATTGATAAGCGGCGGCTCAGACATACCGCCCGCGTAAGGTTGAGTTTAGAATTTATAGACGGATTGTTCAAGAGGGAACGCGAAGGCAACGGAGCAGAGTTCCCCCATTGACTAAAAGGGGGAGAAAAGAGGTAAAATTAATCAGCTTATGTATTTAAGCGTTATTATTGTAAAGGAGATTCATAATGAAAAGAATTGTTGTTTTATTGCTTGTTGCCGTATTTGCAAGCGGAGCCTTAATGGCACAGGAAAAATCAGATGAAGGAATTGGGCTATCTATAGGGGTAGAATTAATAATTCCCGATTTTGAATATGCTGATGAATTTATAATAGTCAGACCTTTCGTTGATTTTGAAAAATCTTTTGACGCGCTTGATCTTTATGCGGGGTTGGGAGTTCCCATTGCGCCGATAGAAGATGAAATGCTCGTTGGTATCGATTTTAATCTTGAAGGTACCTACAATCTTGAGATCGGCGATTCGTCATTACTTACTTTTACTGTCGGAACATGGATGTATCTTCCTTTTGACAACGATAAAGGTATGTGTACCGATTATATGTATTTCGGCACAGGTCCCGGCTGGGCAGCTACCGAAGGAGGATGGTCATCAGGATTTGGCATGCATTTAAATGTCGGCGCTGGATTTACGCAAACCTTGGATGCCGGAGACCTTTACTTTAACATTAATATGCCCTTCAATCTTATCAGCCCTTCTGTTTCAAGTTGGGTTGATGATCCTTTGTTAGGCGGCAAATTTGTTGATACTTCTGTAAACATTTTTGATGTCGCGGAACTGCAATTTACTGTCGGTATGGATTTAGAATCGGGTTTCGGATTTGGAGCCGTTTTTTACGGCTGGATTGGAGACAGCGATGCCGGAGACTTTGTGCAAAACATGGACGTCTTTTTGTCTTTTGAAACAGAACCTGTCTTTTTTGGTTTAACATTTGGTCTGCCTCTTTACGAAGATGGTTTTAAATATGAAGGATTAACAATTACGCCTGAAGTTGAGTTTGGCTTTGACTTTGGTCTTACAGTATTTGCAGGTGTTCCAATTTATGGTGTGGGAAGCGAGGACGGCATTTTCGCCGGTCTTTATGTTGGAGCAAAATTCAGTTTTTAACTGTTATTGAAACAGTATAAAAATAAATTATTATCGGGAAGGAGCGCAATATGGAAAAAATAGCAAGTTTTCAAATCGATCATCTTAGGCTTAAGCTAGGGGTTTATGTATCACGAAAAGATAAATTCGGAGACACGATAATTACCACCTTCGACCTTCGTTTTAAGGAGCCGAACAAGGAACCTGTCATGGATCAGCCCGCGCTTCACACAATTGAACATCTTGCCGCTACCTTCCTGCGCTCTCACGATAAATGGAGCTCAAAAACTGTTTACTTTGGACCTATGGGCTGCCGTACAGGTTTTTATTTGATACTGGAAGGCGAATATAAATCGCTTGATATTCTTCCGCTGCTTATAGAAATGTTTGATTGGATAGAAAAATTTGACGGTCCAATTCCCGGTGCGTCCGCTGAGGAATGCGGTAACTGGCGCGAGCAGAATATCGAAATGGCAAAATGGGAATGCGCCAGATACGCCGCTCTTATAAAGAAAGCCAATAAAGAAAATTTTGAATATCCAAGCAGCAATGTATAGCTAGCGCGCAAGTATAGCCCGCTTTTAATTTTTTATTGTTTTCTATATAATGCCCCTATGTCAGAATTAACAGAATATCAAGGCAAAGCAACAATGGAAAAAATCACCTCGCTGGCAAAACGGCGCGGGTTTGTTTTTCAATCATCGGAAATTTACGGAGGGCAGAGCGGCGCGTGGGATTACGGTCCGCTTGGCATTGAATTAAAGAACCGCATTGCAGGCGCGTGGTGGAAAGAAATGACGCAGCTCCATGACGACATTGTCGGGCTGGACGCCGCAATCTTGATGCACCCGCGCACATGGGAAGCATCGGGTCACGTCGAAAATTTTACAGACCCGCTTGTTGACTGTAAAAAGTGTAAATCCCGTTTCCGCGCGGATCAAATCCCCGAAGAAAATCTCTCCGCGAAAAAATGCCCGGACTGCGGCGGTGAACTTACCGACACCCGCAAATTCAACCTTATGTTTAAATCAAGAATTGGTCCTGCCGAAGATACATCGAGCATTATTTACCTTCGTCCGGAAACCGCGCAGGGTATTTATGTAAATTATAAAAATATTATCCAATCCAACAGAATGAAAATCCCCTTCGGCATCGCTCAGATTGGAAAAGCATTCCGCAACGAAATCACTACCAAAAACTTTATTTTCCGCACCTGCGAATTTGAGCAGATGGAAATGCAATACTTTGTAAAACCGGGCTCCGATGTTGAGTGGTTCGACACATGGCGCAAACGCCGCTGGGCATACTACGAAAAACTCGGCGTAAAAATGGATCACCTGCGCTGGCACAAGCATGACCAGCTTGCGCACTACGCAAAAGAAGCCTACGACATTGAGTACCTGTTCCCGATGGGCTGGCAGGAGCTTGAGGGTGTGCATAACCGTACCGATTACGATCTTGGAAGACACAGCGAGTTCTCCGGCAAGGATATGCAGTACATCGATCAGGATGCAGGCAACGAGCGTTATATTCCATACATAATCGAAACATCCGCCGGTCTCACACGCAATCTGTTAATGATTCTCTGCGACGCATACGACGAGGAACAGGTTGCCGAAAAAGGCAACGAGGATGATTGGCGTACGGTACTGCGCTTCCACCCCAACCTTGCGCCGGTTACTGTCGCTATTCTTCCGCTTATGAAAAAAGACGGTCTCGCGGAAATGGCGCAGGACATTCGCAAAGAGCTAAAAGAAGACTACGCCACCGATTACGATCAATCGGGAGCTATCGGCAGACGCTACCGCAGGCAGGACGAAGCCGGCACACCTTTCTGCGTTACTGTTGATTACGAATCCAAAGAAGATAAAACAGTAACGCTTCGCTTCCGCGATTCCATGGAGCAGGTGCGCGTGCCAATAGCAGAACTTGCCTCAAGGTTGAAGCAGGAGATAAAGAGCTACAAGCGGGAAAAGTGATTAAATAAAATTAATTCACAAAAAAAGGTATTACGATTAGGAATAATCCCATTAAAAGAGAAAATATCCAATATGAAGCTGTTAGAGGGCTATATTCATTAAATTTCTTTTCGTATTCTTTTGCTGATAATAAATATTCCGGTATTAACAGCAAACACCCAATACCCATTAGTCTGCATGCCTGATGCATTGTTACCAGGCTGAAATTAAATAATATTTTATATAATCCCATTAATTCAAATAAAAAAATAAAAATTATTATAAATCCAATTTTGTATATAATATTTATTGTCACTTTCATAAATTATACCTTAACGAAAAGCATTTGATAAATCAATACGAGTATAATATTCTTCTGAAGTTGTATGGGCAGTATGCAGGTAAATCAACTTAACGATAAAAATCTTGACATATTTAATACAGGTAATTTATACTTTTATTGGTTATATGAAAAGAAATAAAACGAGGAATCATGTTCCTAACCGTCTGTCTTAATCCAACACTTCAAAAAACTCTTTGCTTTTCTTCGGTTGTGTCCGGCGCGGTAAATCGCACGGCTGTTCACCGCCTGGACGCAAGCGGCAAGGGGATTAACGTTACCCACGTCTTAACCCAATTGGGAAAAAAAGCAGTACACCTTACCCAGCTTGGCGGTGTAATGCGTCCGCTGTTTTTATCGCTCTGCGAACAGGATGAGCTTTCTGTCGAATGGGTTGAGAGTAATTCTGATATACGTTTTTGCTACACTGTTATAAATGAGAGCGACAGCAAGGTAACGGAACTTGTCGAAGAATCTCAGTCTGTTGCCGCCGGAACAGAAGAACAGCTGCTGGAAAAATTTGATGAACTTCTTGGAGACGCTTCGCTGAACTTGAGCTGCCTTATTATCTCCGGGACAAAGGCGGCAGGATTTTCTGACGCTGTAATTCCAACCATGGTGCGCAAAGCAAAAGAAAAGGGGCTGCGCGTTATCCTCGATATAAAGGGCAATGACCTAATCGAAAGTCTGCAATATGAACCTGACATAATAAAACCAAACCTTGAAGAATTTACTGCAACTTACGGTAAAAGACCAAATAAAGATATGCTGATAGAAATTGCGCAAAAACACAAATGCCGCATTGTGTTAACCAACGGCAGACGGAAATTGATTGCCGTGGAAAATAACAGCTATTCTGAAATTGCCGTTCCCATTGTAAAAGCTTTGAATACTACCGGCTGCGGAGACGCGTTTACCGCAGGACTTGCCGCGGCTTTGGAAGACGGCTGGTCAGAAAAGCTGCCCTTGGATTTTTATGCGGCAATCAATGAAGGTAATCGCTGCGGCGCGTTAAATGCTGCGCTTGAAAAACCTGGCGTTATAAGATAAAGTGATAATATGTCAAATTCACTGGACGATATTTTCATCTCTCTCAAGCAGGCGCAAACCAAATTGGCAGGCGAAAAACGCGCAGCCAAGGACAAG
>Ga0209755_10005698_pt1 | contig 14063 bp, 9 predicted proteins | sample TergutCo191P1_FD_187301 | JGI IMG/M metagenome (GOLD analysis project Ga0209755, IMG submission 187301) | Cornitermes sp. P1 segment gut microbial communities from Petit-Saut dam, French Guiana - Co191P1 (SPAdes) (version 2) | ecosystem: Host-associated > Arthropoda: Insects > Digestive system >... | reverse complement strand
CTTCTGATTGTTGAAGATGGTGCCAATATGTTGCCACAGAATGATGGTAACCAACTACCAACCTATGCTGCACAACATCTCAGAGGAACAAAAACCATGCCATCATCACTCACAGACGTACCTTGACAGGTTTTCCACTGTGAGATCGACAGGTGCAGTCAGCAATTCTGACACAACTGATAGCATCTCTCCAAAAGGAGCCCAGAGGGCACTGAAAAACTGAGCTTGCAGGCACACAACCTGTAGAAATTAATATAAAATGGTCATAAAACAAATCCTGCAATTTTCATTGTAACTAGCCATGAGAAAAGTTGATAATTAAAGTTCACTTTCACATTGCCTTCTTTATTTCATTAAACCCACTTACCTGGAACACAGTCTTCAACATTGGAACATAAGCCATTTTCTTTAAGTACAGAATCATAATACAGACAGACTTGAGAGCATGGTACCATACATGTACTCCATTCTTCATTTTCATCACAAGCTGAAATATAATTACATATAGCTATAAAATTCAAGAAGAAGTGCAGAACATGATGAAGGTTCAAGTTTCAAATTTTTCACAGGAATATAATTAAAGATCCTGGTCCTCTGGAAAAAGACACTGTGCCATTGTATGAGAGGTTCCTGGCATTTCAAAGGAATGTGTTCCCTTCCTCTTCACAGGTCAAGTGGTACATGAAGAATCACCATCATGGACCACTTGACCCAAGAGGATGAAGACAGTGTGTACATTTGAGATGTAGGGAATTCCTGACCCAGTGACAAAGCATCATATTCCAGAAGACCAAATCCTCAACATGAAGGGGCACTGGGAAGGAGCCAGAAAAGATCAATGTCCCATATGTGGTAAAGTAAATGACATGCATATATTTTAACCAATGATAAAACCTGTAACTGTAGAATGGAGGCTACATGGATTAGAAACCACAGTAAAAGATGCAACATAAGGTACCAAATAACCCATAAAGCTCTATTAATTGAAAACTGACCAAGACACCCCTTACATTTCATTGTTCCATCAAGCAGTAAAATCTAGTACTGATTCTGAGAGTTTGGTCAATAACAGATAGTGTCTAGTTGGTCTTCTGTTTTAGAGTATACATACATCATATCATGTAAATAGTTAAGAAAACGGAACCAAAAGTGTGGCAGTGAAAGCAGGACAGAACATCAAGTAACAAATTAACTGGTTAGGCCTGTCCATGAGGTTGCAGGTACAATGAGATACATATTACATACAATGTTCTAATAAAATTTGGTCTAGAAGGTACCAGATATCATGTTTACTCCATTTTTAAGAAATCCGTGACATGTAGTAACATCGACTGTCTTAAATCTGGGCAATTACCTGCTCATAGTTCAGGGAGTTAAGAGAACAGATCTTCCATTTGTGGAAATAATTATAACAATAACGTAAGGATTCCCTTACAGATGTTGACAGCGAAGTTCATATGTATGGAACTGCATTTTTATAAGGTGCCCTATCCCATAACAACAAGGAATAACACAGGAGGTGGGGACTGCTACACAATGTGTGTATCTTAACACAAGAAACATTCATTCACTAAAATATTTAAGAGGACACTCATTTTGGAGAATGCTTGTTACAGTTCACTTTGGAATCTTTCTTTCTCATCTTCTGTGTAGAAACCTAAATATTATATTATATAAATGAGTTTCAAGAAGTAAGGTAATGCTCTATGCTGAGAACTTTCTTCTAATTTCAGCATACACATGGCATGTGGGCAAGAGATGTCACACATCAGACCCCCACATATTAACCACTGATAAACTTTTGTCCCACCATGGCAACAATCCATATATTCTAGCACAGAATAAATCAGTGTAAAAGTCTGTAGCCAGCAACATTTCTTGCAAACTGCTTGCCAACCAGGTGCTTCATAATGGATGATCCAAGAGATAAATATCACTCAGCATGAGATCAAGACTACAAGAAGCATGGTCCACGTCCCAGCCATAATGCCAACCATTCAAAAGTCCAGTTGGGAGTATGTGGCCAAGTGATTCCACCTCTTTGGAACCCTTAAGAAGCACCTAGCTGCCCAGTGATTGGCAACAAACACTGAAATAAAGCAAGCTGTCATCTCCTGGTTACAGATATATGGCACAGATTTTTCTATGCTAGGATACAAGCCTTAGTGTCAAGGTAGGACAAATACTATAATTAAATGTCAATGGTAGAGAGTAGATTTCATTAGGGCGGGCACTGCATTGACCCTTGAACCTCAACTGTTACTGAACTTTTGTGCAACCCTTTGCTTAAGCATTCAGTGGCCCCACACTGTGAACAATGTGCAGTACCTTGCTGAAAGAAATACTGGTAAAGTCACCAGTTTTCAAGAAATGATGGCCCAGGTGCCTAAATCTTAAGAGTTCCAACATTTCATAGTCAAAAAGAACGTGTGAGGCCATTTAAAATGGCAGTTTGCATCCACCACACTTGGGACTGTCTACCAGCCCCAGTTAATGACAGTTATGCTGAGGCCTGATGTGGCATGTATACCTGTTCATACTTCCAATAGTATGTGATGAACTGAGAGTACAATTCAGCATCAATAAGACTGTAACCATGAGCATTAAAGCAAATGGTGAAAGAATATGGTACTTACGAGAGGTAAAAGTTGGTACTGTTGTCACAACTGTGCTGGTTTCTGTAAATATAAAACATTAATCACAACCGTGTACACAGCTGTCCTAACTACAGTTATCATATCAACAAATACAAGAAAGTTATGTGAAAGTTTGCTGTATAACTTGCATAGTATGGTAATGTTCACAACCACACTCAATGTGTTAATGTCAAATTGCTTGAAAGACATCAGGGCCAATGACCTATGCAGTTAAGCAGAATCAAGAAACCTTTGCTTTATTCCCATGAAGTGAATTCCATTATTTTCAAACACTGCTTCTGGGGGATATAATAAACAGCTGAACCCTCAATCATATCCATGTAAGAAGTTCAAGTCAGGATTTTGCAAGCAGCTGAATCCTGTCATGTACACACAAAAAGTGAAAGTCAGAATTTGGTGAAGAGCTACATTCTCAATCGTGTCCATGTAAGGTATTCAAATTAGGATATAGCAAAAGGGTAAATCCTTCATCATGTCCATGCAAGAAGAGACAGGATTTGGCAAACAGCTAAATCCTCAGTCATGTCCTTTCAGCTTATCCATTCACCAGCTCATGATACTACAAAGAAGTGCCTGTGTGTAAATGTGTACAAGATACTGTTTTATCAACACCTTAGAATTCCATAATCCTAATCTCAGGGCACAGTCTGAATGTCATTCTGTCACAATTGATGATGATAATTTATATCTCAATAATGTTTACTGCCCATACAAAGAAAACACCATATGTCAGGCCATGAACAGTCAGAGGGAAGCTTACATATAGCTGTACTCCTCCTATAACCTTGGTGCTAGATGGGGGTGGATGGTCAGTGCCATGCCCGGCCATTTTACACCTGGCAAGATACCCAGTCCCCATTGTATAGGAGGCTGGGTGGGACCCAGAGCTGCTCTGTATCGGTATGGAAAATTTTGTTCAGACTGGGGATTCAACCCCAGACTGTTCAGCCCATTCCATTATTCTCAGATAAAACCCCTTAATTTCCGTGCATCCAGCATCATCAGCAGGTCTATAGACCTGAATGTTTTGCTAGAAAAAGCAACGCACTAAAAGGGTATGTTCCCTACGGGCTGAAAAAAATTTGTGTCAACACTCCCTCTTCTTTCATGTGACAACAGTGACAATGTTGCCTAAAAAGGGTGGGAATTTTTCTGTTCAGCAACTGCTCCAAGAACAAACACTTCAACAAAATGGTGCTACCTTACGTTAAAAGAATGAAATGCATAGTTTCCTGTATGAGGCATTTCCTTATCTACAAATGTAAAACCGAGTACCTGGTGAATAATAAACACTCTGTTCACCAGGTGTCCCTTTGTGGGCAATCATGAAGAACACTGTGTACCAAAAGAAAGTGTAAAAGCTGCTGAAATGGGGGAATGTAACATGAATACATTTGCACACATGACACTTAACCCATAGAAAAACACTTGGCAAGAGGAAAAACACCGCTTTGATGCCAGCCAAACAATAAGAGGGGCACTATATTGAGATGAACATGGAATATGCAAGTCACAAATCACTAAAAGAGCAAGTTAACTCAGACATTTCTTTTAGTCCTTCATTACACTAGCCCAGATAAAGTTTGATAAACTAAATGTCTTATGCTTCAAACATTTCTTCCATTCAAAAAACAGTTTTTGAGACAATACCTGCCAAGTTCTAAAACAAACTTTCAGATAATTATCTACAGAGATCCTTCCACAGTCATGCCTGTCTTGGAGTGTGCTGCAGGGGTTGCAAGGTTTCATCCTTCAGCTGAACTACAAGACACCTCATTTAGACCTATATTTCATTCACATGTGAATATGTTTGTCACTTAGTAGTACCAATAACTTCTGTCACATTTTTGAATTCCACACAAAATATTTGTGAATCCTCAAGATGCAAGGTGATATGTCATTATTAATGCATAAAAATCAGTCAAGTTCTTCAATTTTAAGTTTAAAGGCTTAGACAATTTAAGAACATGTCAAAATTTGTAAAAGACAGTACAAAGTTCAAAACCAAATTTTAGGTGCAGCCTATTTGAATTTGAAAACTCCAAGTGTCCACAGATCCTTAGTAATGAACCATAGTAGATCCACAGACACTTATAACTAAAACAGTGACAAAATCCTCAAAGATCACTCCCAATACTAAGACTGCTACCACAGTAAACAGTGCAGCTGACCTTCACAAGTACAGAAGACTCGAATAGTGTAATCTTCACACAGCCCATCACTCTGTTGTTCATTGTTACAAGCTAAGCCTGTTGGCAGTTTGCAAGTCACAAGGTCATCAGATTCAGTGTAGTTCCTTTTTTCTAACCTCACTTTGAAACTCCCTTTCACAGTTTTTCTAAACAACACAAACACAAGCAAAACAACACAGGTAAAATATGTACATTACGGACAATGATGGCAATGAGCTAGAAGCAATACCAACATTTGACTAATAGAGTAGTTACACTCAAAGCAAATGCAATGGATTCTAATCATAATGCCAACTAAATTTTCACTTTAATCAGTAGGGTTAATTACATAGTTCTTGTCATAAACATCATTGTGTGGAATTTTGATCCTACACACTGCAGGCATTTGATAGTATTATGTTATGAAATATCTAGTAACTAGTTTTTCTTTGGAAAAATATGTTTTCTTGAGGGGGTGGGTGATGGAAATATTCAATGCATGAAACTTTCAAAACAATTAATTCTTTACTTGCTACCTAACTGTTCAGCTAATGCAGAAACCAAGCTGCCAGCCCAGGCAAGTCAATGTGGGATAAAGTGGCAAGGACACAGGCTCTTCTTGTGCTGTCAGTATCATTCCACAAATGCTACCTACTCTTATTTCTGTCACCTATCATGTAAATATTACCTATATAATCCTAGCAAAAGCCATTAAATAAAACACGCACATGGTGCAAGTTTTCTATCTCAATTACTGAGCACTAAACCTCATACCTCACACTACGGAATGTTCTTAGGATCTTCTTGTACTTCAGAGTTAGCAAGTCCACATATTATATGTAGTGTCTATTTTTAACACTTTTATGCCAAATTAAAATACAGGTTTTTATTATGTGGTGATACAAGTGAAAGCAATGAAATTTAAAAAATTCTGAACTGTAATAAAAAAACTATTAAATCCCAGCCAAATAAGGTATCACACAAACTTATTAATCCACTGGGGCTACGAGCACTTATATAATTTCACATACTTACAAAAAAACAAACAAAAAAGTAATAATAGTAACATTAATAATAATGTTTTCCAGCATGTAGATGCTGAGAAATGTGATTTAGTCAATAATAATAATCATCATAGAGCACAGACCTTATGAATCATGCAAAATGACAAACTATATATAATGATTAGACTGCAATAGAACATAGTAATACAATATAAATAATTTAATGCCCTAATCTATTTCAGCAAAACAAAGGTAAAATTGGTACTTCAATTTGTTATTATATTAACCCACAAAGTGTGACATACTATATACCCTCAAAGTGCATAAATCCTTCAATTATATGAAATGAATTAACGGGAAATTTTTTACTTCTCTGTTAAACAATTTATAATTGTCCAATTCTTTGATGTGTACTGGTAGTTTATTAAATAATTTAATGCCCATGTTTGTCACACTTCTCTGATATCAAACAGTATTACAGTAGCAGTCCAATTTATTTCTTGTATTATGGCCATATATTCCAGAGTTTCGTTTTAAATTCCCATGACACTGTTTTATAAAGCATAACACCGCTAGAATATACAGTGATGTTAGTGTTAGGATTCTAAATTTCCTAAAAATATGCTTACAAGATTCACATTTATGTACACCAGTAATTACTGGAGCGATCTTTTTCTGTAGCTGCTATACTTTTATAGTTTCCACATCACTGCCCCAGAATAAGTTTCCCTACCATAATTGTGATTGGAAACATGTAAAGTAAATACTCCATAGCATATGGGTACTCCTGAAGTCCCTTACAGATTTAGTCACATAATAGGCTTTACTCAAACTTGCACACAAGGAATGGATTTGCACATGCCAAGCTATTCTCTGTAATACATATTTCCAAAAACTTTGATTCTGAGATGCAGGCAAGTTTATTTCCATTAAACATGATGTTGGATCTACAAGGATGTCGATTTTTGTGAGAATGAAATGATATTGTAATGTTTTTACAGTATTTAAAATAAGATCATTCTTGTGAAACCAAAATTCTAATTGTTGCATTAAAAATTCTATTTTATGTTGAAGCACCTCCTCCTCTTCATCTATAACAAATATATTAGTGTCAACAACATACAAGACATAATTTACTCCCTGAAAAATCAGAGCCCAGTCATTAATATGTAACAAAAATAAAGGAGCCCCAAGACTGAGCCTTGCAGCACGCACTACTCTACTCTACCCTTCGTCTACTCTAGATGAAAATAAATATCTATTAAATTTAATATTAGTACAATCAGTTTGAGTTAATGAGACAAACTGTGTTCACTGGAACATGTAAGATTTAAAACATAAATTTAAATTACCCCTGACACCATAAGATTCTAATCTGTAAAGCAAACTATCATGGTTTATAACATCACAGGCTTTGAAAACATTAATAAATATGCCTACTACATGCAAATTTTTTTCCCCAATATTTTAGAAAAAAATGAAAGAACAGATACAAGTCTGTAATTCTGAATATCTAATTTATCACCCTTTGAAGAAGAAGTCCAACTTTTGCTATTTTCATCAAATATGGGAAAATTCCAGAATTAACAGATATATTAAATAAATGTGAAATGGGTTTTTTCAAATAATGTAAACAGCATTTCACTAAAAGTAACTAATTTCATCAAACCCAGTAGAGGAGCATCTTTTCAAACTATTTATTACACTCTCAACTTCAGTTTCTGTAACTGGAGAGGCAAACATTGTCTTTGAACAGGACTTCATAATGTATTGTGAAGTTTGTTTTATATTATGCAAGTTACTCTTATTTAAAAGGTCATCAACTGTGTCCACAAAAAAAGGAGTTAAACCTTTTAAGAACTATCTGGGGATCTGTAACTAATTCTGTAAAGTTTCAGAGAAGAATACTGCAATCATTATGTGGACAATTTCCAATCTCTTTATTTATCACCTGCCACACTGCCTTGGTTTTATTTTTAGAGGATAAAATGTACCTACAATTTTCTCTCTTTTTGAATCTTTCAAAAGTTTTTATAAATGAATCGATATTCATTAATGTACTGCAAAGATTCCAGACATTAAGATGTTTTATTATGTGTGCTAAAAAATCCACATGCCGATATGACCATCAACCAAATCAGAACTCCATGAATCAGAGTCCACTGCTGTGTACCAGGACCACCAGGTTGCCTTTCACTTCCATTAACTTACCTCGTAACATTCCTGTAGAAATTGCACTCAATGTTTGTGATTTTATGACTTTCACAGGGCAATTTTCTCTCAGCTTCTAAATCATCCAGTCTTTCAAAATCACCAGCTGATGTAAGTGGTGTATTGTACCAATGACTCCACCCTGGTTTACACTCCTCTGTTAGTACTGTCTCTACAGTTGCTGGTGTTCCAGATGTTGGTGTCATTGCAGTTTCTGGTGTAGTTTCAGTTGTGGCAGCTGTTTCAAAACACAAAGCAACATTCAGGCAAAACACCAAGAAAAAACTGGTTGAAACACAATGAAAACTCTGCAGAATGAGATACATCAGCTTGGTCCACAAGCAGCTACAGTATCAAAAAATGCACTCTTTTACACTCTTTCAATGAACACAATAACAAAAATTAAACACTAAATTTTGTAGATAATCAGAAATACAAAGCACAATAATAAAAAAGTTGATATGCACCTGCACATTCTGGTCGAAGTGCAATCACAGTGGCTGGCCAGTCACATACTTGTTTCTCATGGTTATACATCATGTATTGACCACATGACTTCTCAACCAACTCAGGACCCTCAGCAGTATCTTTACAATGATAGAAGCGGTGACAATCCACAGTGTCTCGTGAGTTTGGATTATTTACATCACAGTGTGTTGGACCTACAAATGAATTATTAACCATGTAAAGTGCAAATCTCATCCAAAATATTATTAAAAAATTTGCCTCCTACTCCATAGTATAAAATGCAACATTTCCATTACAAGACCAACCAGTACATGCTGTTTTGGAAAATAATTACTTTATTATGAGAATGTTATGAAACACTTAAGATACTGTGTCGGCAAACTGCAGAGTTCTGTAATGTTAAAGCAGGAAATACATAAGGGTAGACACAATTATAAATAAAAATAGTATAAAAAATTATGTATTGTCTCTATGCAGTGTCAAGTATTTTGGTTTCTGCTCTTCTGGAATGTGGCTCTGCTTCACTGCCCTGTGTTCCAAGACAATGTAGTGGTCTGAGAGCATTGGGAACCTATTACCAAGTGATGCAGCGAAACATCCTTGAAGGACAAAGACCTCAACTACACCACTGCTAAAGCCTAAGAACTTTTTCTTCATGTCAATCAGCTTTGTTGAAATATATAATTTCAACTACATACAGTGCACAAACTGTATTGCTGATTAGATTTCACAACAATATGTATGTAACAGCAAAACAATATCAGAAGCAACAAAGAAAACAAAATTGAAACAAAATGTTGCAAATTACTCCAGCTGGAATCACATCTTTTCATTCATATTAAATAAGACAGTTAACCTCTTTGCCTACAAAACCACGGATTTCATATTTAAACTTCATCAACTGTATGTCACAACATATATTGTGATGGTGGAAGCACATGGACCAGCTGGCCTCACATCACATACTTTCTATAATATTCTGCTGGCAACTGTAAGGTCAAAGATGCTGGTAAAGTGTGAATGAGTTACTTACATTTACATAGGACGCGGATCTCGTAGTTCTGACACCCCCCAACACACTTGAGCCCTCCGTTCATAATACTGCATTCCACATTCTCACCAGTGTCCTTGTAGAAGTGATGGGTTCCTACAACTCTGCATTCTATGTTTTTCATTTCTGCTACATTACATCTGGCTGGACTTTGGTCTGCTATCTGTGAACACAGAAAGCACTTAATATGCAGTATCTGTCATGTCCCAGGGCAAATGATAAGACTTACCACTGTTGCTCCATCCAAATTCAGTTTCTCATCATTATACTGTCATTTGCCATGGTGAATATCAATACCCATTCAGCTACTTTTGTGCTGCTGGTAGAATGACTAGGATGCAAGATGGATCAGAATGGAATCAGGATTTGTTTCCCAGTAGGGACCGGCACTTAACTCAAGTCCACTCTATTCAAGCAAAATCTGAGGCTCACCCACCTTCCATATGCAAGGGAAACAAGAGACCTTCACCAGGCAGCTGAGGTGTGCAGCTGATAATTCACCTCTACACAATGCTGAAGCTATGAATATATGAAGCCATCCTCCACTCCCCCAAGCATGTGATATTTCAGGTTCTCAAAGCAGTGTTGTCAATGGTTCAGGCCTTCTAGGATTTGATGCTATATCACTGGGTGAGTGGCTGCTGATATATCAAAGCAAAATGATGCACTCATCTTCCAGGGTCAAGCACAGACTTTTCCTGCTAGTTGAACTGTAAAGCTTTCCTCTTTTCCTCATGAAGGACGGACAGCTAGCTTAAGGTATGTTACATTTGAACAAAACGTGAGAAGACTGAAGAAGTCCAATATATGTGTATGATCTGTAACACACCTCCATTATAGAAATCACGTAACTAACTCTGTGGAACAGAATCCCCCTTTAAAAGATGGTGGTCACTCAGATGATGTGTTGTATCTGAAGGTTTGTTGCCATAAGATTCATTTCAATATTATCCTTCTAACTACACCTAAGTCCTCCCAATTTCTTCAGATGTGAGGCAGTTGTGCCTGTTCCATCCTTACAAGATCCTTCACATAAACAACCAATGTTTACATTAGTACTTCATAAAAATTTTTCACATAAAATGATGTCTGTTTGGAAAGTACTATTGTTACTGGAGGCTCGTGCAAACAGACTAATAAAGGTTAGAGTTTCTAAATAGGCTGGGAATGTCTTGAACAGCTGAGAAACCAATGGCTTGACAAGGACTTAGTTTTTAAGAGTTCTTAATGTACAGGGCAGTGCACAATGATATGGCAGTGTTTTCCAAGCTACTGTGAGAGGCTGCACAGTAAACAAACTTAAGTAGTAGCTAACATATTGATAACAGTACAGAATCTATTCCCTTCTTTTTGAAGATTATTTGTTCCAGATGACCTCCACAATATGTGATACATTGCTTTAATTATACAAAGTTCTGCATAATTTTTTGCAGTAAAGACTAATTACTTCTTATAATTCCCATGATGACTTTCAGATCATGGTTGCAGTGTGGGGAAGCAGCATACACTAAACACTTCAGACATTCCCACAGGCAAAAATCTGGTCCTGTCAAGTCTGGTGAATGTTATGGTCAACTAAGTTGCCAAACTGAACAAATTGTGTTGGAAATATCTTCAAAGTTATGTGGTTGCCATATATGTTGGCTTACAGAATGAAACTGCACACATGATGTGCAGTAACATTTATGACCTAGACCTGTACAAAATTTCAAACATCCAGCAAAGTGGTTAGCTAGTGACTGCTACCAAATCTAGACCTAAAGAAAAACTGTGTACAGCCATCAATTTATTTTACATTCTACAAAAGAATTACCAAAACTTCAGGTGGATATTTTCCAAGACATATTACCATAAAACTGAGACATGCCATTTCCACTTCATGAGCATGAATGTCCACTGTGCAGGACTTACTGGTTATAGGAAGTTATAAGCTATGGCAGCAGGGTGTCCTCCACAGCAAAATGTTTACAGAAAGTTTCTTGAAAACGGTTTGTTCAACATAGTTCAAAAGCAGAAATGGAGGACAAATCACACAAATAAATGAACAAGTGTCCACACAGACAGCACGATAATCTCATATAACTATGTTTTTTTAAGAGGGAAAGTACACTAAGAATGCAGTGATGGAAAAAGTCCAGTAAATATTTAGTTAGCTACCAATTAAAAATGCCCCTATTGGCTACATGCTTCCCCTTCCTTTCCACATTGTGCTGGTCCCCGAGTTCCTTACCATCTGGTTAACTGTAGGAAGCGGCTCAACATCACTGTCTGTTCCATACTTCTGATTGTCCTGGCTCTGCCATTCTGTCCACCCTCCTTTGCATGTAGGAGCTTGTATTCCCATTTCTGCAGTTGAGGGTGGTGTAATGGTTGATGGAACAGCAGTTGTAGAACATGGCTGACCAAGACATACTTTCTTCTGATGAGAGCATGTACTGCAATAAGCAGAATTTATATACTTACAACACAGTCTACATATAGTTTAGGAAACAAAATGAATGTAATTAAACACATGGTGCCAAACAACAGATTTCAATAAAGTGCAGTATGATGCTGAAAACATTGAAAGGTATTTTATTCTGTCACCAAGAATGCAGCAATTATGGGACATTCATAGACAGCACTGTGACAAACACACAACCCTGCAGCTGGTATGCTGTGTCCACCAGAGTTAAACAAAAATTTATTTACTCAGTATGTTCTCCCCCTACTAACCTGAACCCTCCTGGGCCCATGAAATAAATTATGTAACACAAAGTTGCATGGTGTGGTTCTGCTGAATATGCTGACATGTCATCCTTCTTCTTATCATCTGCTCTGCAGTCCAAAATCAGAAGAATATAAACAAACGGTTTTTGAATGCAGTGCCACCTGACTCTGTCATGAATAATCAGTAGCATAATCAAATTGGAAATTATCAGGCCAAAAGAACAAAACAGCCGTGTGAAAGCAACAGTCAGGGTTTGTATACAGTTACACATACACTGCATGATGTGTACTGTACATAAGGGGACTCCTGGGTGTAACTTGGAATGGTCCAGAAGCATTCTGAGAGGGGCACTGGGACAGTGAAGTGCAACACACAGCCCTCAACCCCACTAAATTTCCAGGGTCCACCACTGAGTCATGATAGACTTAAAAACAGCAAAGGTAGCTTAACATTTTTGTTCTCACTAGACAGATACACACTGCCTTCATGGGGTTACTTTGTCTAAAATGGTATACAAAAATGCAAAGCATAAACATTCAGGTCATTCCAACCATGACACATATATCTATATCACTGCTTTCAAAAAACTGCCGCCTCAACTGTAATACTGTCCATAAAAAACAAGAAAAGTTTACTGATGCATAAAGGATGATGTCACTCACTACTTTATCACCATAACAACTCAGTCATTCATTTTAGATTTCACTTGACAGGGAGAGGAATAGACAGCACTTTGAAACTCAAACTAAACTGATCCACATTTTTGGGCAAGAGAATAAATAATCATCTTCTTGGAACTAAGGTAATACCACCTGAAGGACACTTTTGTTGCCTTAAAGAGTAAAGCAGCTGGATTACAGTTGCTGCACATGTTCCAGAGAGACAGGAGCACATATATGAGGGTGCAGAAAGTAGTAACAGGTCAGTATTCCAAGGACATCTGATTATTGTGTAATAAAGACTAATGTTCAAAACACCAAAAAGAGGGGTTAAATTCATAAACAGACTATGAAATTTTATTTCATTAAATCTGAAGGACAAGTTTGAGAGACATGCCTTTTCTCTGTAAGAGTATGCAGAAAAAATGCATCAACACAATTTAAATTCCAGTCTTCCAGAGACTACCCCAAGCTTTTAATTCCAGCATGAAAAAGTTAACTGCTTAAACCACAGTGATCAATATAAATATAAATATATATATATATATATATATATATATATATATATACACACACACACACACACACACAACACCTGCTTTAACATTGACTGTTTAAAGCTGAGTGGTTACAATACATACCACTTCTTCAGCAATGGCCACTACAAATACAGTGTGTATAGTTCTATGTACTGGCTCCTTTTACATTGACTGTTTCAAGCAGAGTAATTACTCTAAACACTGTATGTCATAATAATGACTGTTCAGAGCATAATGGTTAGTGTAAAAGGTGTGTCCAAAAGTTTTAAAACACTTTTTATAATAACTGTAATGTAAGTTCTATCTATTGTGTGATGTTGGGACTAAAGTATTGATATCAACCTTTCACTGACACATGGTCAAGTTTTGCCAGCCTGTGATTAGCCATTGTTGAGTTGTGACATGTTTTGTACATTAATTTTTTGTGTGCTGCAACTGTAATTATCGATGAACAAAGAACAAGAATTAAGTCTTGTGTAAAATCAAAAAAGTGCTCTAGAAACACTGCAAATGATTCAGAATGCATATGGCACCAGTGCACTCAGTTGATCTGATATTTACCAATGGTATGCCCCTTTCCGTGAAAGCAGGAA
>Ga0209755_10005696_pt1 | contig 14065 bp, 11 predicted proteins | sample TergutCo191P1_FD_187301 | JGI IMG/M metagenome (GOLD analysis project Ga0209755, IMG submission 187301) | Cornitermes sp. P1 segment gut microbial communities from Petit-Saut dam, French Guiana - Co191P1 (SPAdes) (version 2) | ecosystem: Host-associated > Arthropoda: Insects > Digestive system... | reverse complement strand
CGATCTTGACCTTTTGATTCGGGATTATAGCCAAGCAGCAGAAGATGTCAGAACCCTTATGATAAAAGTCGAGGAAGACGGCGGCGCAGTTGAGGTTGACGTACGGGCGGTAGATACCGAATTTGACACCGTCAGGCAAATGGCAAAAATGACCATAGGCCGCCAGGGAAACCACTTCCCCATTCTGCTAAAAGAATACCTTCACTGCCAGCCCAACGACATAGCCACTCGGGAAAACGTCATTGCAATGCTGGGCTGGGTCGAAAGCGTAGACGCCGAAGCTTTTTGCAGATCCTACAAAAACCGGCTTAACCGCATTGCCCCTTATGTGGTGCTGGTTCCTGGCTATGGCGAAACCGGCTTTTGCTGGGAACCTTTTGACCGCTTTAACCGGGCCACAAGCCGAGGCCGCATCGCCATCCCCATGTACCCCAGAAGCCTTCAAATGGCTGTCCTTACCGCAGTTGCCGATCTCCGCTGGCAGGTTGCCAAAGAAAAAGCCTCCTACTACTGGATGGAAGAAGGCATTACCGGAAACTTTTACCAATGGTTCTCCAAAATGAAGCTTAAAGGCGACCTGAAAGAATGCTTTATCGAGAACTATATCATCTGGATACTCAAAGAAAGCGAAGGCACGCAGAAACTGGACAAGGATCTGCGGGGAGTATTCTGGCGGCACATACCCTTTGCCCAGCCCATAAAAGAAAAGCTCAAAACCCGCAACTTTGTCTATCAGGAGCTTTACCAGCGGGATGTTAACCGCAGCATGTCAGACGGGTATTAACAGCGGGCAAAAGGTAAGACTATAATCAGATCAATGATTAGAAGGAAATTACCCATCAGCGGAGTTCAGACGTTCAGTAAACTCCGCAATGAATACGATGTGTATATTGACAAGACTATGCATGTTTATGACATAGCATCAAGGTACAATATGGTATTCCTGTCCCGCCCCAGACGCTTTGGAAAATCGCTTTTATGCTCCACAATAGAGTTTTTGTTTCGGGGACAAAAGGAACTTTTTGAGGGTTTGGCGTTATCCGCAGCCAATTGGGAGTGGAAAGCGCATCCGGTAATACACCTGGCGCTGGGGTCGGATAATTTTACCGAAAGCGGATTTGAACGGCTGACAGGTATCCTGCATGACCAACTGGATGCCGTTTGCAGCAGCTACGGCATATCGGTAGACAAAAACGGCAGCATTGCCAGCAGATTCTCCCGCATCATACGTGAGCTTTCAGAAAAGCTTGGCCAGGTTGTGGTAATAATAGATGAATATGACAACCCCCTGTTAAGCACGATAGATCAGCCGGAATTGTGCAAACAATTACGGGAAGAGCTAAAGGGATTTTACAGCGTCATAAAACAAAATGACCGCTATTTACGTTTTGCCTTTATCACCGGAGTGACAAAATTTGCACAGGTCAGTTTATTCTCTGGCATGAATCAGGCCAATGACATTTCCATGATGCCCGCATATGCTGATATTTGCGGAATAACACAAGCAGAGCTGGAAAAGTGCTTTGAGCCGGAGCTAGCCGCATATGCCCCCAAACATGGCGGCAGGGAACAGTACCTTGAAAAACTGCGGGAATACTACAACGGCTATTTTTTTACCGAGCAAAAGCTGTCAGTATACAACACGTTCGGAATATTAAACCATTTTGACAAAGAAGCAAAATTCGCGCCCTATTGGAGCATGACCGGGGCTCCTTCGTTTTTGCTCAAGTACTTTGAGATGAAAGATATTAATACCGCCGAAATAGAAGAGGCGGAAATGAAAGCCGGCGATTTCGGCGATTACCGGGATGACACCATTACACTCTTTCCGCTGCTGTATCAAGCAGGATATTTAACGATCTCTGGTTATGATGAAACAACAAGCCTGTACAAATTAAATTACCCGAACATTGAAGTGCGCCAGACACTTGCCCGGTTTCTGTCAAATAATTATTCCAAAGCCGAAGAGAAATTAAAAAATTCAACATCCGCACGGCTTGTTAAATCCCTTTTGGACGGGAAACCGGAAGAGTTTTTTGACTTGCTAAAACGGTATCTTAACAAGGTGGACTATTCACTCAGCAGCAAAATAACCGAATACTACTTTGAGTTTGCCGTATCCAACATAATCAACATGCTGGGGCTGGATTGCAAAAACGAAGTACATACAGCAAACGGCAGAATGGACAGTGTTATTTTCGCAGAAAACTATATTTACATATTCGAGTTTAAGGTAGACGAGCCGGCAGAAGACGCATTGTGGCAAATAGAAGACAAGGACTATGCTGCCCTTTATGCGGACAGCGGAAAGGCGCTCATAAAAGCCGGCGTTGTTTTTAGCCGCAAACAGCGAAACATCATTGAGTGGAAAATTGCAGGAACAGCGGAAGCTCCATAGGACAAACCGGAGCCGCCGTAAAGATAACCTTCCACCAAAGGCTTTAAGCTCTGCCAGTGGCGAGATTTTTTTCATGAGCGACATAACCCGCATTCTTCAATGGTCTGATGCAGTTATAACCTCATCCAGGCAGGTTAACAATTCGTTCAAACTGCTGTTGCGATTGCGGACATTCACATACATATTCTCGTAATCAAGGGCATTTATGGTTCGTTCTACTTTTTCCCTTGATTTATCGTAAGTTGTTCCGCCTCTTATATACACTTGCTTGAGAATATCGGATGGATGAGGGATAATTTCTGTGCTGTCGCTGCTAATATCAATACCAGCTATTTCATTGGCAGTTTCGAGTGATAATTTTTTGGCAATCTTTGGGTAGTGAGTTTCCTCGGCCAAAAACCATGCCTCTGTTTCGTTGACTGCAAGTATTATTTTTACAGGAATATCCGAATTTGCAGGGACACCAAAGTATAAATATTGCCGTACTTTCGCTATATTTGTTTCCGGAAACACATCGCGTATACCAATCACAAGAGAAAATGATTCTTCTCGCAAGGAGTCAAGGCTATCCCTAATATCCGACTGAACTTTTCCTTCACCGCCGCAATCATAAATAACAAAATAATATTCAGAATTTTCATAGGTATCATGTGAAGTTAAGAGCAATGGCTTTCTGGCGGTCTTTTTCCCGCCCATAAACTTATATTTTTCTATGAAAAACCCATATCTCCCTATGACTTCCCTGATGAGTTTCTCCGCGAAAATCTGTTCGGTTTGGCCTTCCACGAATAACGCGATTTTTTTCATGATCGATCCCGTTCAGCATTGATAAAATCAGTCGCTATAAAATCGAAATTGTTTAAGCCTGTGTATTTGAATTCGTCAAATATCTCTCTTGAGTTTTGGTGGTTATAGACCCTGCACTCGCCTCCTTTGCGGTCTATTAACTGCCAATACTTAAACGGAACATTATTCATCACATAACGGTCGTTCGTGGACATGATAAGCTGGATGTTTTCGTTTTTTTCTGCCAGGCTGATAAGTAATTTTATAAGCTTTGTCGAACGGTCAAAATCAAGCCCTTCTCCTATGTCGTCAATAAGAATGGTCGTTGACATATTCATCATGGCATGGTAGGTAAGGTGGATAATTATTGATAACGCGCGGAACATGCCTTGGGACATCGCATGCTGGCTTACATTAGCGCTTCTGTCTTTTTCCGATGCGAAAAGTATGCTTTCGTCTGAATTAATATTTGGTGTCCTATATACCATGCGTCTGACATTTATATCATCCAAATTATATCCAATGCTATTCATGGATTCTAAAACGCTTTCCTTGAATTTTCTGTCAAATTCAAGTTCCCCTGCCGCAAATACCTCAACAGAAATATCAGAGCGACCATCAAGAATTGCGCCTTCTCTATCGATTATTTTGCCATGTTCCTGTTTCATTGAGGAGCCAAATGAATAGTATTGAACACTCTCTGCCCACGCATGAATTTTTTCCAAGTAAGGATATTGCAGCAAGTCCCTGCGGGATATAGCCAATTTGTTTTCCGGTATTTGGAATTGCATTTTCTCGCCCAATTGCGCTGCAAATATTTCTCCTTTTCCTGTTTCATTACGCTGCAAAAAAATCATTTTGCTCCCGTCAAGTTTTTCGGAAACAACTTTTTTGTCATCGTTGCATAAAACATATCGGTAGTTCTCTGAATTGTCGGAAAATTCTACGTCATAATTTGCATGATCGTTAAACATATTATTTTTAATAATTCTGCTTAACCAATTTATGGCTAGTATCGTACGTGTTTTTCCGGTTGCGTTTTTCGCTGTAAAGAGATTTATCCTCCCAAGCTCAAATGACTTTACCGCCCAATACCTGTCATCATTAAAAAACTCGTAATATTCAAAGTGTTTTAGCATCATCTTTCGCATTCTCCCTTATATCCTGCCAAAATCCCTCAAAGTTATGTCTTGCAGTCTTGCCTGTGCTTTACAGTATAGCATTCTTTTTTCCCTTTGTCGAACCGCCGCCCCGGCAATGGATCATGGAAATCCATTTTAGGGAATTTTCCACTCGCAGGGAGCGTAAAGGACGCAAAACTGGTAAGTGAGATAAGCGGCAAAAGCAAAGATCACTGTTTAGTGATCTTTCTGGAATCAAAAAAGTCACTAAATAGTGATCTTTTAAAAGTGCGGAAAAAAGGCTGCTCCAAAGCGGAACAGCCTTTCCTTAACCGTTTTAAAAAATCACTTAATGCTTAATCAAGTGCCGAAATCCATACTTATCTGGTATTGACTCTCGGATCAGCATTCCAATTCCTTCCCATGATATGCTGGGCGGCTATCCACCCTGCCGCACCCTTCATGTTAATGGAACCACCGTATATTTCGCCCCAGTGGTCGCGGTTATTCAATCCGCCAACAGCAAAGAGCCTGCCGCCGCCAATTACGTTACCGTACGGATAAGCATCTACTACCTGGCCCAAGTAATTGGTCAATACGCCATTCATTATTTCCGATCCCGCGCTAAAAAGCAAAACCGCATAGAAGGGGCCCTGATTGAAGCGTCTAAGATTGACATTACCTATTCCGGGGTCTTTAGCAACATGCGCCGGCAATCCCCCAGGTCTGGTTACGAGCGTCAGCGGGTCTACCCAACCACCACCAGCGAGAGCCGTTTCGACTGCTACATCATACGCGGTAACCATGTCGACAAAAGATTGTCTATGCGCTTCGGGTATACCCATATTTGTCGCGAGTTCCATAAGAGTAGCACCACTCTTCACTGCATCACTGTGCCGTGACACGCCGGGGAAGTGGAAGTTGGATCCAAACAGGGCTGAGTTAGAAGCAGCTTCTGCAGCATCGATAATATTCATGGCAGGAGTGCCAGCAGTGAGGGTACCATGTCCACCGCTACTCAAAATCATCCATAATGGCCATTGCTGCAACGACACTGCCGGAACCGGAGGGAGACCTCCCAAGTTGGTTTCAGCCCGAAACCGTTCGCCGTGGGCGTCTACAAGCAGAGCTGTGTTCATTATTGCAGCGGCAGCAATAGGGGAACCGGCTCCAGTATTGCCAAGAGGCCGATTTCCTGGTGTGTAAAAAGCATGGCCGAATTGGGGAAGGTTCATCAATGCGGGGTGCGCTCTTAGACCGATACTTAAAATACCGCGAGACCAAGCGGGTTGAATGGCGCCGCCGACCTCAACAACCATTCGATGTCCGAGGCCGTCCATATTCATAAAGGGCTGACCGCCGGAAATATTATATTGCAAGCCTCTGGCATTCGATATACCCGCAATCGGCGCACCGCCGAATTGCTCAAGCATTTCACGATTCCCGTGAGCACTGCCTGTGGCCATTATTACCGCCTGCCTGGCTCTGATATTACGGGTAACGGAGTAGTGCCCTGAGTGAATCATTGAGGGATTGGGAGTCATTCTGGTGTACTGTACGCCAATAATATTTCCGGCTTCATCCTGATGAAGCCTCGTTGCCCTGGACCATAAGCGCACCGTTCCGGGGTGGTTGGTATCAAGCCATGTATGCACAGCATCGGTGCGAGCAACTCCGGTTGGTATAACAGGTACGACTTGGTTCATAAACTCCCAAGACTCTCTGACAAAAAGACCTATAAAAGAAGAGGTTCTCAGGTTGGGCCACCTGTGTTCGCCTACAAATGTTGTTTCATTAATGGCGGGGTATACAGGGGCAGAAGCGCCAGGTGCGGATGCCGCCCATGCTACAGGGAAAGCGGCTCCTCTTTGCCGCCAGTACCAAAACTGCTCAAACCTTGCCCTGGTTTCCATGGGTCCCATTATAGTACCAGTAGCCGGATCCGTATGAGTAGAAGTTAAATCCCCCAACTGAATGTTCAGGTTTGCCCCATGACCTCCGGCTGCCCGGGTGGTTGCACCTATCAAACCATTTTGCTCAAGCACCGCGATATCCAGATCGCTTCCCTCCAGCAGTGCAGCAGCAGCAAAAAAGCCCGCGATACCGGAGCCGACAATTATAACATCAACTTCTTCATCCCATGTGATGGGTTGCACTATAAACCTGTCTCTGTCCCTGTAAACAGTGTTTTCACAGCTTGTGAAATTGAACAACATCGCCGCCATAAACAATGCAGCGAAACCGAAACGGAGATACCTCTTCATAATATCCCTCCAATTATTTATTTCCAGTCCACTGACCGGGTATTCAAAAGAGAACTTTCAGCTCCCTTAATACACTTGTTTGCTTTTCCAAAATCAAAACGCCCTGATTTCTATTCCAAATCCAAAGGTATGTCTTGGTCTTCCCATGTCGGTAAAATGCAATTCATATTCCATATAAAGAACTGCGGGGCCCATAAGCGCGTATTCAATAACAGGATTCAGCGTCAGGTTAGTTGTTTCAAAACCATCGGGAGATGCTATGGTCAGACTAAGGGCGACGGTTAAATTGGGTAGTATCCTGAACTCAACGCCAGGGGTAAATTCCAGCCCCACATCTGAATCCGCCTGGCCGGAAATCATTTGCCCAAAAATAATGTACGCAAAGAGCGGACGCATGATCCTGTACCCAACCATTTGGTGCATTTCCAATGCTCCAAAAAAGTACTCGCTCGTCCATGAAGCAAGCCTGTTAGCCCTAAGCTGTATCCCAGCCGTCAAGTCAGGGATACCGGTAAAATTAAACCCAAAAAGTGCATGCGCATTGCTGCTCATATCGTAGGCAATTACCGTGCTAAACATGGGCTGGACAAAAGTGGCGCCAAAAATTATTTCTCTGCCAAACTCTCTTATAGCGTGACGATCGGTTCTAAAAGCAGCCCCTACGCTTAACCCAGGTACAGGTGTTTGGTATTCAAGACGGAAACCTCTTATATCGTCAAAGTGATATTCCTGAAGGCTGGAATGCAAGCGAGTAACCCAAACTGCAGTGCTGATTTGCCCCATGGTAAGACGGAAGGAGTCATTATCCATAAATCCCCGAAAATTTACCCAGCCGTAGATCCCATCAATCGTTACACTGCCATCTAAACTATTATCCATCTGGAAAATAGTACTTAGTCTGGCACCAAAGTTTTGCCTCATCGCCGTAGCTGTTAAATCAAGGCGGGGAACCCGATTCCAATCTTCGCGGTGGTAAGCATCTATTTCCAAATCCTGATTGTATTCGCTTCTAAGCCGAACACCAACGTATGCGCTCCCACTGAATGTAATTTGCGCAAAAAGTCCACCTGCTAAAAAAGTTGTTAATATAAAAACTGCAAATACTTTTTTCATGTACTATATTCCTCCTTAATACATGCGTTGAATAAAAATAGGTGTTTAATCGAAATAGTTTGCAGGTAAGTTAAACTGCCGGGTCAGGGCAACCCTTCCCGCATCTCTAATTCCCCTGACCGTTCTGGTGTGGTCAGCTATCACGTCAACTTCAAAATCGAAACCGTTGGTGGCACGGATAATACCAGGAAGTATACGGTTAACCGCATCTCTATGTGTTTCACTTTCGTTGTAAAGATTAAACCAAACGTTGTAAATACGACCCTGATACATTGCTATGTACACTTTTACTGGAGATGCCATGCTGCCGCCATGGCCTATGCCAAGACCTTCCAGCGGTACACCTTCGGTAGAAAAATAATTACCCCAGGGTGGCCTGGGAGGCGGCAACCCTAACACATTAAAACAAGCTGCAAGTACTAAACACGTCAGCGCAACAGTGGCAATTCTTATCTTGATTTTTCTTTTCATCGTCTGTCCTCTTTTTGTGGTACTAGTGTCACGAATAACAGAATTATGAATCCTATTTACCCAAAACGGAATAAACCCGGCATTAAATGTAGTTAAATATTTGTTTAAGTTAAGCGTTTTTTGAGTAACAAAAAACCATTTCCCTTTCGGGAAATGGAAAAAAGGTTTTTAAGAAAGATTCTATTCGATTAGTCCAAGCGCATCCATAGCAGCGACTCTGATGCCGGCACTGGAAATAGTGGCGCCTGTAAGTGCATCAAACTTCACAGAATTCATCGTAGTCATAAACAGTTCCGCGTGAGCTCTGGCTGTTGGCCAATAAATCGGATTCTCGTCAAGAGAACCGCTATACCCGTCAGCAATTGTCACTTCCATTATTTCTCCATTCTCCACTACGAGAGTTACCTCTATGTAACCATAATAGCCCCTGCCAGTTCCGGTGTGCTCACCATCTGCAATAGCGATTTGCTCATGCGGAATTATTTGGAAATTTCGCCATGTAATAAAGCTATTGGTAAAACCTTCTCGTATCGCAATCACCCCCATACGAACAAAGCCAGGTATCTCTACATCAGCAGGGACTAAATATTCATGCCCCACACCTCTCTGAGTGTAAGAAGCAACATCAGCAACCGTTAAGATGAGTGGCGGATCATACTGAATGCGTGTAGGTGAGTTAGCAGGTGAACTTCCGTCAAGGGTAAAGTAAATAATAGCATCTGGTGTCGTAGTGGCCAATGTAATTGTTATCTGCGATGGATCAAAATTCCGGTTAGGATTCGGTGCTATGCTAGGCGTTGCAACCATGCCGCCTGGCGGCGGAGTCGGCAAAGGTGGAAGCTCGCTAGTCGGCCCATCCACATCGCAAGCGGCCAAGAATACAAGTAAAGCCAGGATAAGAATGCCCTGCCCAATTAATAATTTTTTCATACCAATCCTCCAAAGAAATTACACGGGCATACGCCCGCAAAAATCGAAAACACAAAGTTACGGTTATTATGAGTACGAGGGACACAAAATAAAATAAACACAACATAAAATTTAGTTGAAATTTTGTTTAAAAATCTGATGGGTGGATCTTTAGTACCCTGGAAGCAAGGCTGCTATTGCTTTGCCTGGGTTTTTAATACTTTGGAAAGAGTAAGTATTGTTTCCAAATCTTTTTCGTTTAGGTCAACAAGAATTTGAATTATTGATCCAATGTTATAGTTATGCCCCAATAATGTTTCCTGCTTTTTTACTTCCTGACCGTTCACAAGATATTCAACCGTTACCCCCAATACAGCGGCTATCCTTGCGGCAATATTTGCCGGTGGCATTGAAGCCCTTACGCCAAGGTAGCAGTCAAGGGTGCCTTTGGGGATGCCTGTTCTGGCACTCAACTCCTTAACGGTCAGGCCAAGAGAGTCCAGTTCAGCCCTTAGATTCTTCTTAAAATCAACTTCGTTCATAATCGGGTATAAAAAAGCATTTTTTGGCATGCACCGAAATGTCGGATAAAGATAAAAATCTCTCTTCTATTATGAAACCTAGTCATTAAAAATCCATAAATATTGAATAAAATGCAGTTAAATTTTTCTTTAACCCCCTGACCTTTGAGAGTTATTATGACTCCTGAACCTGCGAAGAATAATAAACACAACATAAATTATAATTAAACTTTTGTTTAAACAAACAACTTTTTTATTGCAAATGCAAAAAAGTAATAACATAATTGCCTTATGCAAGGGAATATTTTGGTCATCGAAGATGCTGTGGATCTTGCCGACGTTGTAACCCGGTATCTTGTAAAAGAAGGGTTTGATGTAAAAACGATTTCCAGGGCTGAGGACGCTTTTGCGCTGCTTGATATATGGAAGTGTAATCTTATCATCCTTGATATAAACCTTCCCGGCATGGACGGCTTTGAATTTCTTGCCAGATTCACAAAAATCAGCGAAATTCCGGTAATTATTATCTCGGCGCGGGTTTCGGATGAAGATCTGATTATCGGCTTGGGCATAGGCGCAGACGAATACATTACCAAGCCCTTTTCTCCGCGGGTACTTACCGCGCGGGTGCGCGCCTTGTTCCGGCGCATGAACGGACTGTCGCTGTTGAATAAAGAAACGATGCGAATATACCATTTTGGCCCGTACATACTTGATATGGATACCCGGACGTTGAAAAAAGACAACAAGCCTATCGAATTGTCCGCAAAGGAGTATGCTCTTCTGGCTTTTCTCGCAGAAAATGACGGAAAGCCCATGAACCCCGAAGCAATTTACGAAAAGGTTTGGGAAGGATCTTTTGGCGACCTTACTACGGTTCCTGTGCACATTCAGCGGCTTCGCAAAAAGATCGAAGATGATCCCGCCAAGCCGATATGGCTGGTAACATCACGGGGCATGGGATATAAGCTGAACAAAAATGCCGTGCATGTGGCAGCCTATGAAAATTAAAAGCCAGTTCCGCCTGTTAATTTTTGGCATTGTAGTTATACCGGTTGCAGCATTTATTACGGAAGCTGTTTATATGTGGGATGCAATGTCCGCTCCTCCGGCTTTGCAGCGCTTTTTGCCGCTTTTCGCCCTGCTGTTCCTTTTATTGTTCTCTGTCATTATGTCTTTGTTAATTGTCCGTTCCATTACCCGCTCTGTTGCGGCGCTTGAAGACAGCACCCGGCGCATTGCCAACGGCGAACTGGACTTGGCGGTGAACGTCAAAGGAAGCAACGAAATTACTTCGCTTTCCAATTCGTTGAATAAAATGCGGAACGCCCTAAAAGAAGAAGAACGGCGGCGGTATTTTTTTATCATGGGCATTTCCCACGATATTAAAACACCGCTTTCGCTCATCAGGGCAAATGTTGAGGCCATAGAAGACGGCATTTCTGCCAAGCCTGAGGAACAAAAACATTCTCTGCATATTATCAACAACAAAGTAGATGAACTGGAAGGAATGGTAAACGCCCTTATTGATTTTGTCCGTATAGATTCGGGAGAGATCGTGCGTAATGTAAGCGCTGTAAACCTGCGGTCATTTCTTTTTTCATTTATTGAACGCATTACCATTGATGCTGAGTTACTGCATCATAAAGTTGAATCGAATATCGATATTCCCCATTCCCTTGCTGTTAAAATGGACAGTCTGCTGATACAGCGCGCACTCGACAACATTGTAAACAATTCTTTCCGGTATACCCCTGACGGCGCCTGTCTTTTTATTGCCGCAAAGCTTGACGGCCCGGCAGTAAAACTGATTGTGTCCGATAACGGCGATGGCATACATGAAAAAGATTTGCCGTATATCTTTGATCCTTTTTATCGTGGAAGCTCTTTAAGGCGGGGTCAAGGCATGGGTATAGGGCTTACCATAACAAAATCAATCATGGATTCGCACGGATGGCTGATTTCTGTTTCATCGGGCAGGGGAACAAGTTTTACCATTAGCATTCCGTTGTCGTAGTCCAATGCGGCGTTATTTTTCCGTCATGGTTATCGTTGCGTCCCAATTGGACGGCGGCGGATTAACCAGATATTCGGCAATCCGGTTTAGGTACATCGATGAAAGATAATCCGCCTTGCCCAGACGCTCGTTAATGGACAGGGCTTTGGCGAAATACTGTTTTGCGGTTTCCCATTCGTGCATACCATACAGTTTAAGACCCTTGTCGTATTGATCCAATGCTTCCCGGTCAATAACCAGCGACTCAGGCGTTTCCACATCCGCTTCACCGTGCCAGCCGTCATATACCGTGTAAAGTCCTACCGGCTGGTCTTTTCCTTTTACGCGGACACTGTCGGCCTTCCGGAAAATAAAATGATTTTTGGCGGCTTCGTAAATATTTTCCGAAACAATGACGGTCTGTTGATAATACTTGGTAACGCCTTCAAGCCTTGCGGCAAGATTGACGGTGTCTCCAATAACCGTATAGTCAAGCTTATCCTGAAAGCCGATATTGCCAACTACGCATTCGCCAAAATTAACGCCGATTCCCGTTCCAAAACCTGACTCCGGCAGATAAATACCCGTGGTATCAATACGGGCAAGCGTTTTTGCCATTCGCAGCGCTGCCCTTACTGCGCTTGCCGATGCGTTTTCCAGCGTTTTGGGCGCACCAAAAATTGCCATAATGGCATCGCCGATAAACTTGTCTATATTGCCGCCTTCGTCAATAATTTCATTTCCCATGCGGGAAAAATAATAGTTAAGAAAATTTACCAATTCCTGCGCCGGTGTGTTTTCCGATATTTTGGTAAAACCCCTTATGTCCGAAAACAGAATCGCTACAAGCCTGGTTTCGCTTTGGCTTGATTGCGCGGCTGTTTTTTTAATAATCTCGTCCATAACGTCTATGGGAACATAACGCGCAAAGGCAGCCCGTGTTTTCTTTTGCAGAATTTCCATTTGCCGGACATGCAAAGCATTTGCAATGATCGGAGCCGCAGCAGAAAGAAAAACATTAAGGTTTTCAAGAATAACCGTAGAAAAATATTCCTTAATTGAAGTACCGATATGAACGGTCGCAAACTCTTCGCAGGAGCTGACGAGCGGAATTAAAATATACGATTCGACTCTTTTGTTTTTTTCGCCGGGCGGGAAAAAGTCACTAACCTCGTTGGTCAAAACTTTGTAATCGGAAAAGCGCGTATTAAAATCGGCGATGGTAATGGCTTTAAAATCTTCGGCTATTTCTTCCACGTAACCCGCATTGTTGGCATTATATACCAGCAGGGCGTTGTCGGTATCTTTTATCATCATCGAACATATTTCAGCCTGGCAGACATTGGTTAAAAGCGCAAAAACGCCTTTTACGGTCTCCTCAAGAGACTCGACTTTGCCGGACAATTCTGCAAGCTGCCCGATAAGCGTTGTCTGGAACAGCTTGTTGTCCAAAAGATTATTAACCATTTCGATAAGGGAATCGGTCGTTATTCTTCTTCCTTCCCGTTTAATTGGTTCATAATCTATGGCGGGGCTTTCGTCCAGCAAACGCTGTACCTGTTTTGAAAGCTCTGCAAAATTTTCGGGAGCTTTTTGAATGTAATAATCTGCTCCTGCCTGCTCGCCCCAGAACCTGTCTTTTGATTCGCCCAAAGAAGTAAACATAATAATCGGGATATTACGGGTAGTAGTGCGGGATTTAAGCAGACGCGTAGCCTGATAGCCTTTAAAAAGCGGCATCTCCACATCGGTAACGATAAGTTCGGGGAGAAACGAGTAAACTTTTTTTATTCCTTCAAGGCCGTTTTCTGCGCGTTCTGTATCAAACCCTTCTGAGTTCAGAAATTCCAAAAGCATATCAGCAAATATCTCTGAATCTTCAAAAATCAACACCCGTTTCTTATCCATAAGCTTCTCCGATTAATTCCTTCACAGCGGCTGTCAAATTATGATTATTAAACGAACTTTTTACGATATAGCGGTTTACACCCAGAAGCGCGGCCCTGTTTTTATCTTCTTCGCTGCTTTTGGATGAAACAACAATAACGGGAATATTTTTTAAGGTGTCGTTTTTGCGGATATTTTCGGTCAGCATAAAACCGTCCATGTTCGGCATGGCAAGATCGGTACAAATTAAATCGTATTGCACATTTTTTGCCGCAGCCAGCGCTTCCGAACCGTCGGCGGCGGTATCAACTTTGTAGCCTTCTGCCTCCAGAATATCCCGCACAATGTCCCGTGTCGGGGCGGAGTCATCAACTACCAGAATTGATTTTCTCGTGCGCTCATAATCAATATGGCGTTTTTTCATATCGATTGTTTTTGTGCGCCGAGCCATCCTGATTACGGTAGGAATATGCAGCGCCGGAATCATTTCATAGTCTTCACTCAGCACCACCCCCGAAAATACCTGCATCTGCTCTATGGATGACGGCATGGTTTTAAGAATCACCTGTCTTACGCTGCTTATTTGATTTACCGCAATG
>Ga0209755_10005695_pt1 | contig 14068 bp, 12 predicted proteins | sample TergutCo191P1_FD_187301 | JGI IMG/M metagenome (GOLD analysis project Ga0209755, IMG submission 187301) | Cornitermes sp. P1 segment gut microbial communities from Petit-Saut dam, French Guiana - Co191P1 (SPAdes) (version 2) | ecosystem: Host-associated > Arthropoda: Insects > Digestive system... | reverse complement strand
GGGGGGGGGGGGGTAGGAATTTAAAGTTTGCTAGCATTGTTGTTGGTTTTTTGGTGCTGCTAGTTGGCAGCGTATTTTTGTTTGCGAAGCCAGACGTTGTGCGTGCGGCGGGTGTGCCCTGCTCTGTTACGCCGGTGCTGAGCGAGGTGGATTTGAACACCTGTATCGCCGAAGCCCCGACAGATAATAGCGAGTTTGCTATAACTATTGGCGCGGATTTTAACATTACTACACAAAAAACCATTGCGGCGGGAAAGAATATTACGCTTGCCAGCGTCAACCCGGCTAGCCCCGCTACCCTGACCCGCGACCCGGGGTTTGCGGGGCGGTTATTTGGTATAAATATAGCTGCACCTAATGTTGTCACTCTTACTATTGATAGCGTGGCCATTGATGGCAACAATCCTACGGCCGTCGCGAACAATCAGCTGATTTATACCACCGGCACTGGCGACATTACGGTGAATCTAACGGGGAGTACGGTGCTGGAAAACAACAATTCAGCATCGGATGGTGGCGGGATATTTATGGGTGGGTCTGTAGATGTTTTGAATATTGGCAGTAATGTTCGGATCGTTAATAACACTACTGCTGCTTATGGCGGTGGCATCCGAGCTGGCAGTGGCGGTACGATCAATCTGCTCGGCGGTACTATCGGTGGCAATACGGCGGCTAATAGTGGCGGCGGTATAAGGGTTCAAGCCGGCGTTGAAGTCAATATGTATGCTGGCTCGACGATTACTGGCAATACAGCTGGCACCAACGGCGGTGGCGTGAGCAACATTGGTATATTTAATTTCTATGGCGGAGAAATTAGCGGGAATACTGCCAACGCCGGTGGTGGCGTGAGCGTCCAAGGTGCCGCTATTGCATCTAAGTTTAATATGCCTGCGGGTAGCACCGGTGTCATTGGTGGCAATACGGCAAGCGTTGGCGGCGGCGTGAGGATAGAGGCAGCCGGCAATACGCTCGATATGGCTGGGGGCACGATTGGAGATAATACGGCCGAAAATGGCGGCGGTGTATGGAAAGGCGAAGGGACGGCCAATATAACTGGTGGTACTATCAGCGGCAATATAGCAACGATGAACGGTGGCGGAGTGTATACGGAGGATTATAATCTTTTGACCGTTGGCACTGGCGCAATCTTCTCTGGCAACCGTGCAGCTTTCTCTAGCCCCACCCGAAATCCGGCGGATAATGCCGTTTATGCAGCGAACATTCTAGGGATTAATTGGACTACACCTTTCACTCAGGGGTACAATAATTACGATATCAATCATAATTATGCGCCCGATGCGCCTGGTACAGGTGCTGAACCATCTGGGCTGGGTAATGGCGCAGTGTCACTTGTGGGATTTGGGTGCGCGGTGGTCACCATAATTGTGGGTATGGTTTGTTTGGGGCGTAGGTTATAGTTGGTTTCGCGGGTTTGTGGGTTGGGCACTTTTGAGACCGAGGAGAATGAACCAGAGCCAGCTGAAGAAGAAGAACAGTAGGACGTAGGCGGTGCTTTTGTTGAATTTTCGGCCTATTTCGTAGGCGGCTATGATGCTGTAGGCAAGGAGGATGATGCTGCCGACTATGGGGATGAGAGGGGTGAGCATAAGCCAGGGACTTTGGTCGCCGGCTTGGAGGAACTTTATTTCGTTGTAGATTGGCACAAAGGCTGCCCAGGGGTTGCTGAGGTTTAGTTTTTGGTAGATTTTGTACCTGAAGTAGCCAAAGATGAGGTAATAGATGGCGGAAACTACTAAGCTCCAGATGAAGAGTGTGATCGTAAGGAGATCGTAGTTGTTGGTGCTAAGATTCGAATAGTGCATAGTTGTCCTTGCATTAACTTTTGAAGACAGTATAGCATAGTTGTGGTGGGAGAGGTGGGGTTAGTTTGGGCGGAATGAGTTCCAGAAGTAAGCTAGCGCAAAACAAAAGGCCACAAACAAGGCCATTTCGATGGTTTTTTTGAGAGTGAAGGCTGGCCTGAAAGCAACGGACTGTTTGGGGTTGTGGTGGTAAAGTTTAACTTTGATTATGTCGCCTTCTCTGACCCACGCCGTCAAGGGTACGTTGATAGGTGGGGACCATGTTATGGTGTTTGAAGATTCGTATTCTTTGCCCATGTATTGATATTTGTAAGTCATATCTTCTGCGTTGTAGTGGCCAAAGAGTGAACCGGTTTCGATGCTTTTTTGTTTCTTTTTGCTTACGACTATGCCGTCGACGGTCGTGTCGTAGTCGCCGTAGGTATTGGCATAGAGATGGCGTACCGCGAATGTAATGATGGTGATTAGAATGACTGCTAATATTGGTATCAAAAACCATTCGTAAGGGTATATGACGGTGATTGCAAATATGGCCAATATTATCGCCAGGAAACAATGATAGATATTCATGAGGTTATTGTAGCACTGGATTTATGAACTTGACCAAATAACCTTGAATATTGTTCTCAAAGTTTGTGCCATTGGGGGTGAATTGATGATCATGCTTACTACTCCGTGCTCGCTGAAGATCATGTTTACTACATTGTCGCCGAAAATGATCATTTCCGACTCAAATTCTACTCCTTTTGGCATGCTCTTGACTTTAAAATTTCTGGTCTCGAACCGCTTTAGGACGTCGTATCGGCTGATAGGTACTAGATTTCTGCTAGGGATTTTTTCGCTGTGCTCTGCATTTACTTGGCTTTTCATTGTGTTCCATACCTCGCCGCCGGCCATCTTTGAGCTAATGAACCACAGCGATTCTTTTTTGGTGCGGTTGATCTCGCCGAATACCAGTTTGATCCCCTCTATGCCGTCGAGCATGGTTACTCCTGGCGTGTCGCTGGTAAGTCTGTATCGTCCCATTAGACTTGGCAAGATTTGATTGGCGGACCTTCCGCTTTGTCTCACCTTTTCTAGTCGGGCGGTCAAAAGTTGCTTTATCTTTTCTGGGCTTTCTGCCAGAATGACCATTTTGTTTTTGTCGGTCTGCTGCCGGGCTAGGCCCATCTCTGCTAGCCTTTTTGCTATCTTGTATCCGTTGGCTCTTTCTTCGCCGATCTTCCCTGCCATTTGAGCGGGCGTCATTGGCCCGTTTTCGAGAAGCGCTAGATAGGCCTTTGCTTGGCTTTCTGCCAGTCCCAGCCTGACCAGCGCGGCTATTTCGAAGTCTGATTCTTTTTTCATCAGATGAGTGTATCATGTTTTTTAGTGTTTGTGAATCTCGGATTCACAGAATAGGTATATTTCGTATCTGAAAATAGGCGGGATTTATTGTTGTTTTCACAGCATGTTGTTTATGACATATAATTTGCATGATAGCAAAAAATGTTTGGCATAGTAAATTTATAAAGGAGTTGATGGCGTGAACGTGAATTTGCCGAAAGCCGTGTCCGAAGTTTTGCTGAGGAAATGGAAACGCAAAGATACCGTAATTGTCCCTGCCGATTCTGTCTTCATTTTGCCGTGTTCTAGGTGCGATGACGCGGAGCCTACTGAAGCTGACTCATACCAGGGTGAGTACTGCACTATGATTTCTTGGCAAGAAACGAGAGATACCTATAAGATTTACCTGAATACCGGGGAGTGCGAGCTTGTTATCGCCAAGTTTGGCGATACTGTAAGTCTAGCCCGGAATTCAATTCAAACCATCAGAGCCGGAGAGGATAAGTTTGTTGAGAGGTGGTTGTCTGGATGTCGGCACGGTTTGAACTACGATTATCATGAAGATGAGGCGATTGCATTGCAGAATCATCCGGAGTTTCCGTTTTATCAGGGACTTCTTACCATGGAGGAACTGCTCGACCTTCCGGTGCAGTACGCTGCCTACGTTGCAGAAGTTCCTCCTGCAGACGGAAAAGCCGGCGAGGTTGAACTGGTGGGGCGTTTCTACGGTTCCGTTCTAAATTTGCTTGGAAAGATGTTTCGATAGACCGCCGACAACATAAAGGGACCTTTTTTAAAGGGTCCCTTTAGCTTTCCATATTGCTGTGGCGGAAGCGAGAGGATTCGAACCTCCGATACATTGCTGCATACACGATTTCGAGTCGTGCGCCTTCAACCACTCGGCCACGCTTCCACCGTGATTGTACCAAAAAATAGTTGTGGTGTATAATGAAAAGTAAGTATGGTATAGCTAACTTCGTGAAACTAATTGTTTAAACCTAAAGTTAAAGGAGTTTCATGGAGTTTTTGAGGTCAAATCGTTTGGATTTGTTGATCGCTATATACATCTTTTGCGTGGTGGCGGTCAACTTGATGGGGGCGAAGGTGATGCCGCTGGGGCAACTGCTGGGGATGGAGTTTAATATAGGGGTGGGGATATTTTTGATGCCACTGCTGTTTTCGATTATCGACGTGATTTGCGAGGTGCATGGCAAGGCGCGGGCTAGAAATGTGGTGCATGTGGGCATGGTGGTGATTTTTCTGATGGTGTTGTTTTCGACATTGGCGGTAGCTATGCCGGCGGCGGAAAGGTTTGCGGTGGCCGAAGCTTACAACACGGTGTTTGCGATATCGGTGCGGTTTGGGATGGCTTCGCTGGTGGCTTTTGGGCTGTCGGGGCTACTAGATGTGTTGGTGTACAACAAGCTGAAAATGATACATGGCAAGGGGCGGTTGGTGTGGCTGAGGAATAATTTGTCGGGGTACTTGGGGCAGCTGGTGGATTCGACGGTGTTTGTGTTTATCGCTTTCTATAGTTTTGACTATGGATTTGTGGAAAATGTTAGTTGGCTTACTGGAATTATTTTGCCGTGGACGCTGGCGAAGTGTACAATGAGCGCAGTAACGACGCCGCTGGTGTACCTTGGGATTAGGTTTCTAGAGGGCAAAAAGTTGGTGGGAGAAAAGGAGAGCGTGCCATGGAAGGCGAGATTGATCAGTTCTTGACTAATACCGATGTGGTTTGTCATGGCGAGGATATGTTGGCTAGGATGCAAAGTTTGGCCGATGCGACGGGTAATCCCGAGAAACGTCTGAAGATTGTCCACGTTGCTGGCACTAGCGGCAAAACTTCGACTTGCTATTTTGTGGCGTCGCTGCTGCAGGCTGCTGGCTATACCACCGGTCTGACGGTGTCGCCGCACGTTGACAGCGTGCGCGAGCGCGCCACGGTGAATCTGCGGCCGTTGGCAGAGGGTGAATGGGAGAGCCAGGTGCACGAATTTTTTGACGTGGTGAAAAAATCTGGGGTCAGGCCGTCGTATTTTGAATTTTATATGGGTTTTGCGTATTGGTTGTTTGCGAAGTTGGGGCTGGACTATGCGGTGGTGGAGACGGGCATAGGCGGCACGTGGGACGGTAGTAATGTGGCGCGCCGCGGTGACAAAGTGTGCATTGTCACCGACATTGGTTATGACCATACGGAGATTCTTGGCGACGACCTCGCCACTATTGCCCGCGAAAAGGTCGGCATTATCCACAGGGGTAATGAGGTGTATATGTATCCTCAGAGTTCCGAGATTCTCTCTGCCGCCAAGGAGCGGGCGGCGCGGGTGCGGGCCAAGCTGCATGTGCAACCGGACGAGGCCAGGAACTTTATGGTGCGCAATCTTAACCTGGCGAGGCGCGCGGTGGACTTTGTGCTGCAGCGTGACCACGGTAGGACACTCACTCCCGATGAAGTGAAACAAGGTAGGACGGTGCGGATTCCGGCTAGGGCGGAAGAGATTGTTTACAAATGTAAACAAATTATTATGGACGGGTCGCATAATCCGCAAAAGCTGCGGGCTTTTGTGGAATATCTTGACCAAAGGTACCCTAGTGGCTCGCGGGCGTTGGTGGCTACCCTGGGCAGCAACAAATCTGCTACTTTGGATGATAGTATGGCGGCTCTGCGCTTGATATGCGATCGGATTGTCTTGACGAGTTTTCAGGACGATAGCATAGAGACCTACCGGCGGACTTCGATAGACCAAGAGACTTTGGTGGCTGCCGCGCGGCGTGCTGGGTTTGGATCTACAGAGTATGTGCACGATCCGATGGAGGCACTGGCGCAAGCTGTCGGCGGGCCGGCGGAGCAGATTGTGGTGACGGGGTCGTTTTTCCTACTGAACCACCTCCGTCCTGATATCTTGCCGAGGCGATGTGATATGATGGAGACAAGGAGGAGGAAATGAGTAGTATTTTTACGAAGATCATTGGGGGAGAGGTGCCGAGTTATAAGGTGTATGAGGACGAGCGGACTTACGCGTTTTTGGATATTGAGCCGGATACGAAGGGGCATGTGCTGGTGGTGCCGAAGGTCGAGGTGGATAGAGTGTATGATTTGTCGGATGAGGACTGGGTGGCTCTGATGGATACGGTGAAGAAGCTGGCGCAGCATATGGAGAAGGTTCTTGGGGCGCGGACGTTGATACGGGTGATTGGGACAGATGTGCCGCACGCGCATGTGCATCTGACGCCTTATGATGAGACTTGGTTTCATGGTCGGAAGGTGGAGCTGAGTGATGGGGAGATGAAAGAGATTGCGGAAAAGTTGCGGCTGGACTAGATGTCAGCCCCGGCCGCCGGATATGATGAATGAGAGGAGCGACCACGCGCCAAATAAGATGAGGATGCAGCAGATGATGGTGATGGTGTGGAGGGGGTTGAAGCCCAGGACGGGGTATTTTTTCTCTTGGAGGTTGGGGTTTTGCATGTTGAAAACGAGGGAGGCGAGGGCGCAGGCGATCTGGATGACATAAGAAAGGCCGGCACCGGCGGCGGTGACGGTGATTTTGCTGATGGCGAAAGGGATTAGGATGGCCATGGCGAGGAAGGCGACGGAGAGATAGATGGCGACCCCGTTGACGGGGCGGGTGTCTTTTTGGCGCTCTTCGAACATGGCGGCGGGTTTGGGTAGGTTTGGGCTTTTCTGGGGGGATTTTTCGGGTGGGTTGTCAATGGGATCGGCGGTGATGTCGGTGTTTTGGGCGGGAGGCGTGAATTTGCCGTGGATTTTGCTGGGGTCTATGGGGGTTTGTTGCATGATTTTAGTTTAGCATAAGATGGGATGGACTTGGCGGTTTTTGGGCTAATGGTTTTGGCGCTTCTGGAAGAAATCGTTGAGGCGGTCTATGAGTTCTTGCTCGGTGAGGGAGGGGTCGCCTTCGAGTGAGCTGCGGAATTCTTGGAAGTCGCGGAAGATTTCTCTGATGGGGTCGACAACGTGGAAGACGAGGGCGATGAAGGGTAAAAGGAGGGCGATGAGGATGGCGCCGTAGATGAGGGGGTGCTTTTGGGTGGAGCTGCGGGGCGCGCTGGGGGTGGTTTGGGATTTGACGGGGGTGAAAGGGCGGTTGATGGGGTCGTATTTGGAGACGTCGGGGGTGGTTTGGGGTGCGTTTTGCGGTGATTTGGGTGGGACAAAGGGGTGGTCAATGGGGTCGTATTGGGATTGGTAGTCGTTGGTCGGCCGGGCGTCGGTGCGCTTGGGCGATTTGCGCTTGGGAGAGCGCTTGGGGGGTTTGAGTTTCGATGGGCCGTGCTCTAGGATTTTTTTGGTGTTCACGGAATTTTAGATGAGATTTAGTTGGTTTTTGAGGCGCTGAAGAGTGGATTGTTTTTCGGTGAGTTGGTCTTTGGTTTGTTCGACGAGTTCTTTGGGGGCTTTTTTGACGTAGCTGGGGTTGGTGAGGCGGAGATTTAACCGGTCGATCTCGGCGCCGAGCTTCAAGATGCTGTCTTCGAGGTTTTGGCGGTAGGCTTGCAGAGTGGCAGCGTCGATGTCGAGGTAGATTTCGCGGTTTTCGAGGCCGATGCGCATGCCCTTGGGGGCGTCGGTGGGGAGGACGGCAGGGACGTGGGTGAAAAACTGGATGAGGACTTGATGGTCGTTGACGAGTGAGTCTTGCCCAAACAAAAGATTGGGCTTCTGGCCGCCTGAGAGGCGCTGTAAGTGGCCTCGGACGGTCGAGACGATAGACATTAGGGTTTCGAACTGCTGAGCCGCCAGAGGGTCAAATTTGAGCTTGCTGGGCCATTGGCTGGTGATGAGGAGGCCGTCGGTCCAGGAAAGGGTTTGCCAGATGGTTTCGGTGACGAAGGGGGCGAAGGGGTGGAGCATGGTGAGGGTGTACTCGAGAGTGGTTTGGAGGAGAGGGATGTTCTTGTAGATCTTTTGGCTTTCGATGAACCAGTCGGCGTATTTGTTCCAGATGGTGTCATAGAGCAGTTCGGCGGCTTCGGCGAAGCGGTACTTCCCTATTAGTTTGTCGAGCTGGGTTTTGCAGTCGCTGAGCTCGCGGCAGATCCAGTCTTCGCCGGTGTTCAAGGTGGTGAAAGTCTGCTCGCGACTTTTCGGAGAACGGAGCTGGGGCTGGCCCGCCGTCGCGGGCAGCCGCCACGTCCTCGCTGCCTCTGTCGTTACAGAAGGCAGAGTCTCCTCAAAGTTTGCCAGCAGACTTTGGGCTTCCTCTTCCATAGTTTCTTCTGCAGCCGCAGACTTTTTTACCGGAGAAACACGGACATCTTCAAAATTGTCTTTCAGAGATTCGCCACTACTACCATTGCCAGTGTCTTCGTCGACCATTTGTTGGATGAAGCGGGAGATGTTCCAGAGTTTGTTGGCTAGATTGCGGCCGGCGATGACTTTGCTGGGGCCGAAGGCTTGGTTGACGCCGGCGGAACGAGAGGAAACTATGCCGAGGCGGAAGGCGTCGGAGCCGTACTCGCTGATGATTTCCATGGGGTTCATGACGTTGCCTTTGCTTTTGGACATTTTTTGGCCGTGTTCGTCCAGTACCATGCCGTGGAGGTAGACGTCTTTGAAGGGGACTTGGTCGGTGGCGTAGAGGCCGAGCATGATCATGCGGCTGACCCAAGGGGCCAGGAGGTCGGTGCCGGTTTCCATGACAGAAGTTGGGTAAAAACTAGGGCCGAAAGTCTGCTGACGACTTTTCGGAGAACGGAGCTGGGGCTGGCCCGCCGTCGCGGGCAGCCGCCACGTCCTCGCTGCCTCTGTCGTTACAGAAGGCAGAGTCTCCTCAAAGTTCGTCGGCAGACTTTCGTCAGTTTCTTCCACAGCTTCTTCAAAACCATTGTTTCTAGTTTTTGCCAAATGATTTGTAACTATATATGGCCATTGGCCGCTGCTGAACCAGGTGTCGAGGGTGTCTTCGTCGCGAATGTAGGTCTTGTCGTCGACTACTATTTCTGAGTCGGCGACGTTGGTGTTGAAGATCCAGTCTGTAGGGTCTTCGCGGTTGCGGAACAGAGGTACAGGGATGCCCCAAGGGATTTGGCGGGAGATGTTCCAATCTTTGAGGTTTTTGAGATAGTTGAGGAGTACTTTCTTTTTGGAGCCGGGGTAAAATTTGATGCTGCCCTGCTCTAGTGCCTGGATGGCGCGTTCGGCGAGGGGTTGGATACGCACGAACCATTGTTCCATGAGCATGGGCTCGATGACGGTGTCGCATTTGTAGCAGTGACCGACGCGAGTGACGTAATCTTCGTCTACCTTGACAAGGAGGTCTTTTTCTTTCAGAGCTTCGACGACGGCTGCGCGGGCTTCGAGGACGGTCATGCCTTTGAAACGGCCGGCGATGTCGTTCATGCGGCCCTCTTGGTCGATGACTTGGATCGCGGGGAGGTTGTGGCGCTGCTTGGCTTCCCAATCGTTGAAGTCGTGGGCGGGGGTGATCTTGACGACGCCGGTGCCGAAGGCGGGGTCGACCATTTCGTCGGCGATGACTTTGACTTCGAACTGCCCGTTGACGCCTTCGACGGTGATGTTTTGGCCGATGTATTCTTTGTAGCGCTGGTCGTCGGGGTGGACGGCGACGGCGGTGTCGCCGAATTTGGTCTCGGGGCGGGTGGTGGCGAGGACGAAGGGGCCGTATTTCATGTAGTAGAGGGGGGTTTTTTGGTCTTCGTAGTGGACCTCGATGTCGGCGAAGGCGGTTTGGTGTTTGGTGCAATAGTTGACCAGGCGTTTGCCGCGATAGATGAGGCCGTCTTGCCACATTTGTTGGAAGGTGGCGTAGACGCGGGCGACGACTTTGGGGTCGAGGGTGAAGGTGAGGGCGGACCAATCACAAGAGGCACCGAGGGCGCGGAGTTGGAGCTCCATGTTGCCGCGCTGCTGGTGGACGAAGTCCCAGACTCCGCTATAGAGTTGGTCGCGGGTGAAGTCGAAGCGGCTCTTTCCTGCTGCTTCGAGCTGGCGTTCGTAGACGACCCAGGTTTCGAAGCCGGCGTGGTCGGCGCCGGGGATGTACCAGGTGTTGTAGCCACGCAGGCGGTGGTAGCGGGTGAGGATGTCTTCGAGGACAGTGGTGAGGCCGTGGCCGATGTGGAGGTTGCCGTTGGCGTTGGGGGGTGGCATGACGATGGCGAAGCTCTCAAGGGGGGAACACATTTCCTCCCTTGAGCCCTCCTTTGAGGGTGATTTTTCACTGAGGAGTGAATTTTCAGTGGAAAATTGATCACGACATTTGGGGAGAAAGGCACCGGAAGATTCCCAGAGGGCGTAGATGTCGGGCTCGAACTGGTTGGGCTCGTAGGCTTTGCTAAATTTCATGGTTAAAGTATAGCACGGGTTGACAAAATGCGAAAAGTGTGCTAGAATGGGGGCAGAATCGGAAGTTGCTTTGAAAGGTAAACCCGGTTCGAACCAAGACAGTTTGAGGTGTGCCGGAAAGGTGTGGGTTGTGTTTGATATGCTCCCCATCTGGATGGGGCTTTTTGTTTGTGAAAACAAAAAGCTGGGCGCTTCTAGCTGTCTGGAACTTTGAAAATTTATGCACTCAATCTGAGAGCGGCGTTTGGGGTTTTTGTGCGCAAGAACCTCGCGCGCCGTTCTCAGGAAACCTGAGGTGGTTTGTGAAAGCACGAATCACGATCTCCACGACGGCGAAGGGAGAAATACCATGAGCAAGTTTGATGCTAGTGTTACGTTTTTTGCGCGTGTTGCTGAGGTCGCCAAACGTCTTGGCAACGGTGGCCTCGATGTTTACGCGGTGAACGAAGCCCTCCAAACGATCATCGACGGTAAGTTCCCGGTTATGACCGGCGGAATGACTTTACCTTGGGATTCTGTTGATATCTATAAGAACAAAATCCGTGGGTGGAACGCCCATTTTGGATGGCAAATTCCTGATGAGAAAATTGATGCTCTTGAGCTAAAGCAGCACGTTTCTGATGAGCTCATAGAGGGCATCACGCTGCTGTTTGACGGTGGTCTTGAAAGGAATCTGGAAATTGTTATCGCGGTGATTACGTATGAACTAAAGAAGCTTGGCGTGGAGTTTACGCATTACCCAGACTTGAAATACTTCTCTTGGTTACCAGGTAGCGAGCCTGTTTCGGATGAATTCATATTGGAGCCGGCGCACTTGAGCCTGAAAATTCGCGATACCAAGAACGGGATCTGCCCCAACGAGTTTTGCCCGACAAAGCCGCGTTGGCCAGGGATAGAGGGTTATTGGTTAATGGCCCTGAATCCCAGAATTCTCATAGGTATTGATTATGAAAAAATTCTCGCTATTTTGACTCCTGGTCTGGTGGTCGACTCCTACGCCCTGCCGGTTTTCCACCGCGACTCTGATGAGGCGTATGTCGGCGGCCATTGGCGTGACCACCGCTGGGATGGCAGCGCGGCTCTGTCCTTCAGGGATTGATTTGAACTTTTAGATTTGGCTTCTTGGGTTTTTGGATTTTTAATCTTTAGACCTTGAGGTCTTTAAGCCCCCGGTAAAACGGGGGTTTAAAAATGCTATAATATATTTGGTTCTTGGTTATTGAGCGAACGTTTACGGATTTTCGCCGCTCAAGGGCTAATAGTCTGTTTCAATGGAGCTTTGTTGCTTATGGGCGACGAGGTATAGCGAACAAATTATTATAGCAATCCGTGCTGTTAGTTGGAAATTTTGTATTTCAAAAAATATACAAGGCTTGGATGCGTCTGGGCATGGTGGCGTAGATGACTAGTAGCGCATTTTCCTGGTCTGGTGGTCGACTCCGACAACCTGCCGGTTTTCAACCGCGACTCTGATGAGGCGTATGTCAACGACAATTGGCGTGACAACCGCTGGAATGACAGCGCGGCTCTGTCCTTCAGGGACTGCTAGGTAATGATTTGATCCAGCCGCCGAGCATTTTGCCGACTTCTGTGACTTTGCTGTCGAGTTGTTGGTAGGCTGTGTTCGAAATGCAGCGGCAATCTTTGCAGAGACAGAGGAGTAGTCGGAGGCTTACTGGGTGGCGCTGCAGGCGGCGATTGGCTTGGGAGCGGGATTTGGAGGCCTGCTAGAGGGTTGGCGAGCGTTCGATTTGACTTTTTGCGTAAAGTGTGCTAATATGATAGTATAGGGTGCTTTGTAGGCCTAGTAGGGGGCGCATAGTTGAACAGAGGTGAGTGCGGAGTAATGACATTTGGTTTGCTCTGCACGTGCAGAGCTTTTTCTTCCCGCGGGAAGAAAAAGCGGGGGTTGGCTAAAAGGGGTGGCCTGGAACTTTGAAAATTTGGCACTTCCCTGCTCGAGGGCGGCGCTGGGGGCTTTTGGTTGGAGGACAAGAGCTTCGTGTGCCGTTTCTTGAGGATGAAAAATAAAGAAGGAGGGGATGGCGATGACGTTTAAAAAGGCTTTTTGGATTTTCTTTGGGGGAGGATATAGTGTATGGAACTTTTTGACTTTTTTGGGGAAGCCCAGCGAAAGTAGGGTTTCTAGAAATGGCATCGTACAGAAGCGGGATTTTTATGCCGCGATCGGGGCAGTTTTTACTGCATTGAGTTTTACGGTTAGAAGATGGTTGAGGTGTCTTAGCGCCGATGATTATGTTGGCGTGGAGCTCAACAGTCTTGCAAAACGTTTGCCTAATTTTTATTATCAGGTGGAAGGCATTGAGCGTCTGAACCTTGCAGTGACGGAAGATTTGCGGTTTACCAGAGGGGAGTTGGAAGAGCTAAGAAGCTTTTTGATACGGCACTCAACGTCTAGATGCGACGATTTTTTCCGTACGTCACAAGACTTGAGGAAGTTCCAGGTGTTGTTTTATTATTCCGGCGACTTGGAGAGGGATTGCGAGCGATATCAGACATTATTGAATGCTGCATTCGTGAATTGCGGTGCCAAGAAATGTTGGGATTCGGGCTTTGACAAGAGTAGGGACGCTATGCGTGTCTACAGAAACTGGTATTATCCCGAGAAGCCCGGGTGGTATATCGTTACCATTGATCTGTTGGCTGGATGGGCAGATAACGAGATTGCAAAATCTCCTCGTAAGTTGCGTGAAGATGGCTTGTCGGACGGCCAGTTCTGGGCGGGCGTCGAAGCTATGGCAGCTTTTGCCCTGATACCAAATGTGGCTGGCTCGTTGGAGAGTTTAGCCAACATTGGGTACTGGGGGTGCGATATGTTAGGACTAGAGCAAGGTTTCGGCTTTGCAAATGTGCCTTATTTTCTCTGGTTGCCATGGTGTTTCGGGCGTTTGTCGTTTGGGTCTGCTGCGAAAATTTTGCGGCGGATTACGTATGGTCGCCCGACGATCGTCGAGGAGCCTAAGCCACTCACGAGAATTGCTTAGGCGGGGGTACTGAGTTGCAAATATGAGACCACCTCGTGACAGAGGTGGTTTTTAAATCGAAAAAGGTATACGAAATATCATAACCACGAGCGTTATTTCACGTGAAAACTTGACAATTGGACTGGAATGTTTTGTTTTGTGTGGTTTTTGTTCTCCCAAGCTGTTTGAGCTTGTTGGAATTTATGGTACGTCAAGCGGGGTGCTAAGTCAAGTGGTTGCTAATGAACGGGGAAGAGTAGGGTAAAGTGCTTGTGGGAATGTGCGAAAGTGTATAATCAAAGGTATGGCGTTTATACGAAAGTTTAAGACTGGGAGTGGGGCGACGGGGGTGCAGGTGTGTTGGAAACAGGGTGGGAAGGTGGTGCGGACGGAACACATTGGGTCGGCGAATAGCGATGTGGCGCTGGCGAAATTGTTGGAAGAGGCAAGGGAAATAATGCGCGGGAAAGAACAAAAAACGCTTTTTAATATGGACAAGATCAAAGATCACAAAAATTTTGTATAATGTGTATATGGTTGATTTTTGCATGGCAGAAACAAAAGAGGAATGGGATGGGTTTGTGGACGGGGCGGGGGGG
>Ga0209755_10005694_pt1 | contig 14070 bp, 15 predicted proteins | sample TergutCo191P1_FD_187301 | JGI IMG/M metagenome (GOLD analysis project Ga0209755, IMG submission 187301) | Cornitermes sp. P1 segment gut microbial communities from Petit-Saut dam, French Guiana - Co191P1 (SPAdes) (version 2) | ecosystem: Host-associated > Arthropoda: Insects > Digestive system... | reverse complement strand
AACACCTTGCCAACTGGATGATGATGATGATGATGATCATCATCATCATCGTCATCATCAAATCTTTTAATCCTTGTTGAGCATAGAGCATCCACGAAGAGCTTCCAGGCATCGCGGTCTCCAGCTATCCCTTCGACCTTGTTTCTTGTTGATCTTGTGCTTCTTATACCATCCTCTATTGTCCTTCGCCACGTTCTCTTCGGCCTGCCTTTCCTTCTATATCTCTGAGGATTCCAATCTAATGCAGTTTTGCCAACCGGATGGTCTTTTAATTAAATACCCCCATTTTCCAGACATTTTAAACGCTTGGAATATTCAACCCCTAACATATTCTTACTTAGAGTTTGACACTGTAGATTATGCTCCTGAGCCCAAAACTTTAGAAACTGCATGTAGATAGTCTAGTAGTTCACTGAATGGTATTTCTCAAAACAAGACCCTCTGTGAAGCGGAACAACACAGAATTTACAAATGTTTCTAGTTTCACTTTGCGTCGTATGCGCAGCACACACTTTACACTGGCTTACGGGATACTTCTTTTTTTCTACCCCACCACCAACAGTTTTTTCAAGTTTGTGTATTCTGAAATAACTGGAAAGTCTGCCTGATGGGTCCTGATTAGGCCCCCTTCTCTGGCAGTTGAAGGTCATCAGAACTGGACTCACTTCGATTCTGGACTTCTGATATCCAGGACCTTCCTACCTCATGCAGGAAGTTCTTGTGCTTTGCTTTGTATTTAGTGTCCTTTACACAAAAGATGTGTTGAAGAACACACAGTTTAGCAGATATGGTACCAACTTTTTTGACCATTTTACAGTTTTCTGCAGATCTGAGTAATAACTGAGGTACTGGTCTGCCCTGTCTACGCCCTTTATGAATTTATTATACCGGCCAACAGCATAAGGCTTTTTTATTTCCATGTTTGTTTTCTTGTCTTTCCTCTGTTTACAGTTGTTGTGTCATGGATCATAATTTTCATTCACACAAGTCTTGTCCTTCCACACTTGCGTGATTACGTCACCATTCCTCCAGAACACTGACTTCCCTTTTTTCAAGCGCTTGCCTTCCCCTTCTAGGTCACGTGGAATGCCCCTGTTAGCCCACCTAGTGCCTTAGACTCTCATGTTTCTGTCTAGCAATGTCTGAGTTAATCTCACACTGTTACAAAAATTATCTTCATAGATGTGAGGAAAAATGGGTGTGGAAATTGTGGGGTCAGTGAACCAGTAGAAGATCACTAGTGTTTATGTGAACTAGTTGTGGGGACGGCACTGTCACTGTCCAAACTTTCACTGTTACTATAATCAGAGACATCAGAACGTGTATCTGCATATAACTCACACAAAATATTGTCCTCTTGCAGAACATTCCTATGCAAAGCCATGATTGCAACTGAAGGAAAATAGAGTATCTGAATGCATGGTCCCTTTGTTGCAGTCTTATATTTTTAAAAATAGGGGGTCATGACAGGTCTGTTTATTTGTAACTTGAGACCCAAGCATCCTGCATCAAGCTGTCGATGACCTTGAAGTGAAAAGTGAGCCAGACCAGCTGACATGCATGTGCAGGACGTTGTGTAAGAAAATGTAAAAAGACGTGAGCCGTCAACAACACATGGGAGAGCAATCACATCATTCTACGTGGCCCGACGGCAAGGTGTTAATGGTGGGTTTGTGTTTGAGTGAATATTGTGCGACACTGATCATATGGTAGGTGTATTTATAGATTGAAGACCAGCTCATATGAGCCAGATTCTGGTGTCTTAAAATGCACAGTGGTATGAATGTTAGGTAATATTTGCAGACTAACTGCACATCTTTTCTCAGCTGACATTAGTGCGACACCCTTTGGTCTTGGCTCATTGGGTGGTCTGGCAGGATTGGAAAGTCTTGGAATGGGTTCTGCCAACTTCATGGAACTCCAGCAACGCATGCAGAGAGAACTGCTGGGAAATCCAGATATGATGCGACAGATATTAGACAATCCTTTGGTACAGCGCCTGATGAATGATCCTGAAAATATGCGAAATCTTATTACATCCAATCCACAGATGCAGGAGCTTATGGAGGTAATTATTTTCCAGATAATTTATGGATGTCCAATAATAATAATAATAATTAGAATTTTTATTGATTTGGTGGCAGGTACTGACTTCCTTGGATTTTTATCCATTGTGTTTAGCTCAGTAGAATTATAATAGTTCATGGTGAATAAATATTTGTAGAGTAATTGATTTATATAACCAACATTACAGGCACCAAAATATACACATCAGAAGTTAGTACATTTCTTACTTGTCTCAACATGTCATATGTGCCATCATCAGGGAGTCTTCTCAGTAGCTATTTAATGCCCTCAAAATGTTCTTTTGCACATTAAGTGGGTAAAAACAGCCCTACACTAGCACACATATTAAAATCCCAGTTAAAACACAAGAATGACCACAACACAAGTATTAAAACACTTGAGTACCATACGGATTGCAAGTGGAGGCTCTACAGTCTTCACTAGACATTAGTGATCGTCCTGAAACCACCTTGAAACCCAGACATGGGTTGAGTACTGGTAAAGTTGTGTGTGGCATACATACAGCTTTATTGTAGTTACTGAGAAGACCCCTGAGGATGGCACCTATAATATGCCGAAACATGTGGGATACTTACTAATGTCTGATGTGTATATTTTGGTGCACATTATGTTGATTATATAAATTGATTTCTGTACAGTGCACAGTGTATACAATATTAAAATTTGTGGAGTAGTTTGTGGTGGTGGGGGGGAAGTACTTCCACTACAGCCAACCTTCTCTGCTTTTCTTCTCAAGTGTCTTCCTCTGTAGGTCACTGATGTTTAGCTAGGCATAGTCCAATATGATGAAACTCTTAGTGTGCTGCATGAGGTGTGAGCAGTGGGTATTCAGGTATGGGCATTACCGTAGACATAAGGTATGCTCTGTATGAGTGTTTCACTATTATATGATGGTTTTAATGGTAACTGTTAGAGTATCCAGCTCTGTAAACCACTTTTGATCAAATAATTTGCAGTATATTTATGATACTTAACATCTGGGGTGTAGCTGTCTTTCGTTCATTGGCCTCTCTACAAAAAAACCCATGTTGGTTTTGATTTAACCTTTAAATGGTAGGGTTGATATTTAAATTTTAGTGTATAGTTGTGGAAAAACATGAGTCTTATTTGAGAAGAAAGAGGTACAATTATGAAGTATACGGTATTTTTTGGAAAACAAAAAGAGACTAGGCAGCATGTCTTAAAAATGCAGTAAATTTCCTTGTCTGAATGTATAATATGACTTTAGGGGTGTTTTTTCATGTGTTCGCTTTTGTGAATGTGAGTTGTTTAAAGGTTAAACTGGTTTACACACAGCAGCCTTCAGCAATCAGTTGAAGTTCACTCTCGTACATAGACCATAGACTATGTGATTTCTTTGGGAGGTAATGCGATTGAACTCTGGTATTAGCTTGAACATCCAGTTACTCTGGGTGATTGACAAGTGCTTATGGGGGTGTTGTACTGTTAAGAATTTCCATCCATTGTACTAACACAACAGTAATAATCTAGAAAGTGCTGTGTGAATTAGAATTTTGGAGTTTCTTCAGACTTGTGATTTTTGAAAACCTCTTTTATGATTTACAGCATTTTGATGCAGGTGATGTCTGTTTAACCTTTATAACATCACATGCTGATTACTTTTGCTTGTCATATTCATGTGAAATTTGTCAAAGTCAGTGCAGTCAGGATGACTGGTATTGTGATTTTGTTAATATATTTTACAAGTAGGAGGTAGTCAGTGTCATACTGATATCTGTGTTCCTAATGCATTTTCTGTCACTATCATACTGGTGTCTGTGTTGCTAGTGGATAGCACACACTCATCTGATAGCTTTTTTTGCTGGTATGTCATCTCTGTGCTATGCCAACTTGAAGAAGGAAGCCATAGCATAGCAGTGGTTGGTGTATTTGTTAGGTTTGTTTGAGGACAAGTGTAATGTTCAGAAATTGATTCCTGGTTAAGTGTCTTGGCCACCTTAGAGGGGTATTTTCTGGTAGGAGCTTGGTATCAAGGACTGGAGTGTCTTTTTTTGTACTGGTGGTTCCTTCTTATTGCTCGTTAGAAGTTTGAGAGTCTATCCAAAGTTGCTGGACTGAGTCAGTAACAAAATATGTGCTTACATTTGTTTGTTTAGTGTTGCCCTTTCAAAGTAGTGCACTTCTGAGTGTGCAGTGTGCCCAGCATTTTGGCCATTGCTATGCTAGAAGAGCCACTGTAACTGGCTACGCGTAGGACAGTTAATGATTGTTCTTGAAATCAGGGACATTCTGGAAACATCACCTTTATGGCTGCAATTTCATTTTCAGAAAGAAGAAGAAATATCAGAGGGACAGATAAGTAAGGAGGGTGGGGACCACAGCCATTGTAGTAGGAGGCAAAAATTGCTGCACTGACAAAGCAGTGTGCATCAAATTGGCCTCTCCTGGTTCTGTTATAATTTGGATGTTTTTGGCAGGCTTGGTCCTTTGGATGCTGGAAAACCTCACAGTAGTAGTGTTGGTGAATTGTTTAGCCAGTAGGAACAAATTCCTAGTGAACAGTGCTGTCAACAGTCAAACAAAACATGTAGAGGGACAACCTGAACAGTCTTTTGTGGAAGTTTCTCTGAATTAGAAGACGACCAAAAATTCAGTGTTCTCTCACCAAAGGCTTTTTTCAGCATTTTTCACATTTTCATTTTTTTGCATGAGTTTGATGCAACATGTATCTGAAATGCTTTCTTCCATCAAGTAAGCCATTAAAAAAAATGCACTTTGCACTTAACATGCATAATGGTGCGTGCTGTAGAGAAGCAGTGCAGGGTGTTATGGCTGTAAAACTCATTAGACTGTCCCAAAGATAGCAGTATTATGCCGTCTTATGGCAGAAGGTGCTGCTGTTGCCATTACGGTCTTAGCAGCAAGTTTCAGAACTTTAGTATAAGTCGTCTTTGGTGTTGAGCCACAGTCCTTGGTGCTTGAAAGTGGAAAATAATTTTGTTCCGTTAACTGTATTTATAGAGAAACCCTGAGATAAGCCACATGCTGAACAACCCTGATCTTCTGCGACAAACTATGGAGTTGGCTCGGAATCCTTCAATGTTACAAGAGTTGATGAGAAATCATGATCGTGCTCTTTCAAATCTGGAGTCTATTCCTGGTAAGTTAAATCTGCTTTCAGATTTAGTTTAGAAATTATACTGTTGTATAATGATTTTTAAATGTAAGTGAAAGTGGAATGTAGTATGTTGTATATGTCCATTATTTTCCATTAAAAACACTGTTTGGAAAATTGGATCTGCTTCCATGTGGTGAATCGGTGGGGAAGCATATACTTTGTTGTATTGGACAGGGTTTGTGATGTACCATTAACAGAGCCTTCTGTAAGAGTGAATGGGTATGACGTGGTACTGCTTGTGGTAAAGCAGAGAAGGAGGGAAGGATGCTTTGTTGTAAAATGACTAGCCGGATGGAAACACCAGTGGTTGACAGTGAGCATGTACATTCTGTTAGTTTCCTTGGGCTGGCTATTAGTTGCATGGTTAGACTGTATGTGTGTGTGTGTGCGTGTGTGCGTAGAGAGGTACGGTGACATTTGTCATATACTTGCCATTCAAACAGCTGCCCAGTCACTCTGTGCATGGTGCCATTGAATTGTTTCAATCTGAATATGTAGCTCTCTGATAATACTTAACTTCTAATCAGTGTTGTCCCCTTCATAAGTCTCCTTAGGCTTTTATGTGGCAAACTGTGGAATTGTGCTACTGTTAAAGTGTTTTGTGAAGTGCAGTATTTGAACTGGGCAAATGGGTCCTGTGATTTTGATTGCATCATGGTGATGTCATTAAATTTCTTCCTCTTAACAGTGTGTGGGGCTTTGGGAAAAAAAGAAAGTCACTTGTTACCAAATCTGGTGAGTAGGGAGGGTGTGGAGTGAGGGTCATTCTGTTTTTGGCCAGAAATTCATGCACAGATGAAGCAGAGTGCGCAGGTGCAGGGAATGAATTTTATGACAATCTGATGCATGTTCAGGTTTTGTGTCAGAATGCTCTGAAGGTACCAAAATGAAATTTCGAGCTTGTTAGCAACTTAATGGTTAGTGGTTTTCGTCAATTTTTAAAACACATTATTTTACACCATTCACATTTTCCTTTGTTTTGTTCATCGGTGGATGTGTTGAGTGTTTGCATTTTCAACAGAAGTCACACTGCTATGGAACTTGGAAAAACCACTTAGAAACTTGTTTTCTTCCATTTTGTGCTCTCCAAAGGTACTTTCAGCACCTGGAAAGTTTCAGTATCATTTCCCAGTTAAAGCAAAATTTGATGCAGACATGTAAAAATCATGAATGGAACAACACACGCACCAGTACTTTATACAGCCTTGTTTCAAGTTGAAAGTTACTCAGCAGACTCTACTGTACACCAGGTGGTAGAAGTTAAATGTTTGCAGCATAGTACCATCTTGTGGTCGGTCTAGAATAGGGCTGTTTAAATGGTGGTATGTACTTCTGGTTGTACATGGATGGTCATTTGGTTATAGGTAAAGACATTTAGGATTTTTTTTGCAGTAATTAAAACTTAGAAATCTTAATTGCACTATTAAGATTGTTTTAAATGTTTTAAAATGTAGATAAAAAGTTTTTAAATTGTTTACCAAGATACTATTTTTTTGTTTGAATATAAGTGCAGACTATCTTCTGTCATCTAATTGCATTAAATTAGAAAAGTTTCAGCTGCAAAATTTGAGGTTTGGCAGTTTTGAAGACTTCAAACCTGCCAACCAGTGAAACGTACCCAAAGACGAGTAACCTGAAAGTAGGTATTAATATTTGCGGTACCTGGTGGTACGTGTACATGTTTTATATTGTGACAGTAGTATGTGAGGAAAAATGTTTAATAAGCAATGGTCCTGAAGCTGTTTGGTTGCAAAACATATTCACCCACTTAAGCATGTTTAATGTAATATTATTTTAGACTCAGAAGATTCCATATTTTATTCTGATTTAACTCCTCAGATTCTGTGTGTTTTTACTCTAGTGTTTCATTCAGAGGAGGAAATCAGAGCTGCTGCACTGTAGGAGAAGAATTGGTTGAAAAATCTTTATTTACATCGAGCATGCTCTAATGTTTCTGTTATAGAGGGTTTAAGGGGCCAGGGGAATTGGAACAGCAGGAGACTTACTGCTGTCAGGGTAGCAACAGTTAAGGTGTTAATGCTTCCATTGTCACCTTTGTACTGCATGGAAAATTAGAAGTAGCTTTCCTTGCCTGGGATATATGTGGTTTAGTTGTTGGTTTTACATATATAATGGCTAAAACTTTTGAGAATGAGTATTGCTGAAGTAAAGGTAAAGGTAAAATTGTCCCAGTATACACCATGGAGTACCAGACAAGAGGCAAGAGATAAGCTTCATACTGTGGCCACACTGTCTGTGGAGAAAACACCAAGATACCTACTGAATGGGAAGGATGTGTACGTATGTAATTAAAAGGAAAGGTTTGGAATGAGGATTTGAGTTGCATCCAGAAATTTTTGTCACTGTGCTTGGAATTACTGGTGGATGGCAAAGTTGTCCTTATGAACACTGAAGATGGATGTGGGAACAGATGTATATTGACACTTATTCTTAACCTTTGAACTGGGTGGAGGTTAATTGGATTTCCTGGTTATGGTGGTAAAGTGACCTTCATGACACAAAGAAAGTGTGTTGAATAATAGTGACTATTTATAGAAGTATGTTTAGATCATTATATGGTATGAGTGGAATGGCCAAGTTCTTTCCAATCTGTTTTGTGTCTGACATTGCCCAACTGTGTGAACTACAGACATGGGTTTAAAAATTCTAAAAGGGAAATGCCTCAGCCAAGAAGTGATCATTGTGCTTATGTGGCTCAATGTGTTTTGTCCCATAAGCCACTTAATGGTTGCTGGGCTGGCTGTTGATGTGGCAGCCCCATGCCTGGTGTGGTTAGCACTTGGGTCAATGGTTCTTCATCAGGATTCTGACCAAATAAAGGTGGGACCATATGGGTGCATTAGTAATTGTGATGAGTTATATAAATGGTAGAAGATCATGTATGAGAACTAGGTAGAGGTAGGGGATAATATTGAAATGGATAACAAGAGAAATGTCTGTGGCTGTGGACTATGGTTGAATGTTTGTTCAGGCTGGTATCTTTCTCTCTGCTACCATCTTCAGGCCAGCTCTAGGGTCCAGTCATTTTCCTAGCTGATGGTTATTGGGGCCTCTGTTCTTGGGAGTAGGTAAATGGGCTTGTAACTAACCAATCACTCTATCATAATGTTGCCTTTAAGAATGTGTAGAGAGCCAGGTCTCCAGTCTCCTTTACACCTTTATCGTGGTATGGTGCTTAATTTAGTCCAAAGTAACAGTACCTCTGCCTTGAAAATTAGGACCTGAAGGGATGAACTAAATTGAACTGACTCAGGATTGTCTTTAGTATGCACATGATTTTGTGGACTGGGCTAGCATAGTTGCTATACCAATTTGCTATGGGCTGGATGGTACAGGGATCAAATCCAGGTGGTGGCGAGATTTTCTGCACCCCTCTAGACCAACCCTGGACCCACCCAGCCTTCTATACAGTGGGTACTAGGTCATTCCCAAGGGTAAAGCAGCTGGGGTGTGGCATTGACCACCTTCCTCTATCTAACACTAATGTTAAAGAAAGTGTAGAGGTATAACTACTCCCCCTCTGGGCCTTTGTGGCCTGTTCTAGGGTGAACTTATGCACATGACTGTGAACCTTCAAGTTCCATGCAACCACAGAATTTCTTGGCCATTAAGTAACTATTAGCTGTTATTGTACTGTGGAGGTGAATTAGAGGAATAAATGCATACTAATTATTGTTTTGGGACCAAACATTTAGGTTGGGGAGGGGAGTGGGGTAGTATTCCATCATGTTTTATAAGTGCTGTGTTCAGATCTTGAACTGGAGACTGAATGCCCTGCAGGTTTTTCTGCATTTGTCCAGGAAATGTTGTGATGCTTCTTTAAATTTGGCCATGATCTTGTCCTTCCACATGCATTCAGATTCACTGCTCAGTAATTATCCAGTCATTCAGTGACACTTTATAATCTAACTTACTGAAAGCATGCTTAAATAAACCACAAATAAATAAAATATTTGGTTATGTGTTTTGAAAATGGGGGTGGGTAATATTTGCAACCCATAATCTGGCAGATGGTAGGAAGCAGATATGAAAGTTGTGTGTATAATCATGAGACTTGTGCTTATTGCTGTGGTGGCTATTAACCCTGCTGTATTTTGGGAGGTCACACTCTAGTCTAATAGAAATTTACCATTGTCCCTTGAAAATAGAAATTTCCTACCAGGCTGCATAGTGCCATGTACCAGCAGACAGCAATGTTTTCTTTTATTGTGTGTTTTGGTGCATTGGCATTCCTACAGAGCATGTATTTAGCCTTCATTGCCTAACATGACATATACCTATAATGCAGGGTGATGCTGAAAGCACTGAACATCGGGTTAATGTGATGACAGTGAATGGGCTTCCTTATGCAGTTCTCATGTAAGTTAAGGTCGTCTTCAGCTCCTACCAGGCATCTAATTGTGGTGCCAAAGTGCTAACATAGTTCTGACCAACTGCATACATGTAACAACACGAGAACTGCCAGAAGGATGTCTTTGAAATTTGATATTGGGGGAATTTATATGGGATATTGTTGAGCAATTTAAATTTTACTTAGAATCGGATCAACATAATAGACATGTATTGTGAGGAAGTATGTATTCTGTTATTTTGTTTGGCACATCTACAACTTAACAGGCATACACAACATCCCACTTGAAGAGGGAACAGAAACTCTGGGCTGTATTAGGGTCATTGAAAAGAGATTTAATTTGTTCATTTTGTAGTACTGTGCTCATATGATTTTTAAGCTTCAGTCAATGCTGCTGTTACACACATTGGAAATTTTCTTTGTACTTTAGCAACATCACAGCAAACTACAATCAAGATTGAGGATGATTGATTGTAAATGTGCTGCTAGGATATGGAGAAAAATGGTTGGGTATGTTGCATAGAACAGTAGAAAGGTGCATTGAAAATAGTCTTGTCGGTCAGTGTTGTCCGTGAAATTGTCAAAAGTTGGCATTCACAAATTACCAGTTGCAGCAACAGAAAACATGTGGCAAAGTTGTTATTCTGTGCATACATTTCCCAGTTTGTTTTAACAACTTGCGGTTGTTTTCAGGTGGTTATAATGCTCTGCAGCGGATGTACAGAGATATTCAGGAACCAATGTTAACTGCAGCTAGTGAGCAGTTTGGAAGAAACCCATTTGCAGGGTTGGTGGAGAATAATAGTGGCAGTAATGGTATGAAATGCAGCTGACAGATACTTCCACGCTTCAGTACTCTTTGCTATTTTGTCTTTCTGATTGACTATTGGTGTTCATATGATACAGACACAGATTGTTGTTGCAGAGATAATAGATGACAGCACTGATTACATATACCAAGTCAAAAATTATTATTCTTTGTATATTATTTTAAATATTTAACTTCCCAGAAGAGCTTCAAATAGAAGTATTAAATCTTTGTGACATATATATTATATCATATACTGATGTTCTGTGTGCTGACAGTTGATGAATATGAACTAGAACTGAATTTGTCTGATGACTTTTGGTGTTGAATCCCACTGCAAAATTTAATGAAACCCATCCAGTAGGCTTGGAAATTAAACATTTGTATGTGTGGACAGATGGACTCAGCTTCCTGATTATTTTTACATTTTATGCAGTTTGTGCAAGGAATGTAAAATGAAATGTAACTGAACAGTCAGCATTTAAGTGCAGGAACTGACATTTCATATTTAATTGGTAAGGGCCACTGTATTTAATTGGTAAGGGCCACTGTGTTTGGAGGGCAGCTTTTGCACTGTGACTGGGAAGTGCATGATAAAGATATGTGGCAAACAAAGAGTTGGTTCTGTTGTCTCAAACTGGTAAAGCCTCAGTTTCCACCTGCTAGGACAGACATCTGTTTGGGACAGCATGATGACCCTTTCAGCATCATGTGTTCATGAAGTCATCCATGTAACATGCTGAATCAAGGAGTCAGTGATGCTGTATGGGGTAAGTGGTTCCTGATGTTATTGAAGGTGCCCCAGTCGTTCAGAATACTTGGTGACATAACATCACATCTCAGAAGCCTTAAATTCTCAGCCAAATTACTGTGAGAATCTCAAATCTTTAAAATTGTTGAATCAGCAGAAAGTCCATCTTATTTGCATGTATAAAGCCACTTCCCCAACAGTTGTTTGATATACCCAAAAAATGTCATAATTATATATATTGGTTATCAGAAATTTATACGATGATGTAAAATTTTGTTGTAAAGAAAACTAGTGGAAATGTGCAAAAAAGATCAGATATTATATTTACTCAGTTGTAAAATGAGGTTTCTTCCTTAAACTTAACACTTTAAATGTGTGAGGACTTCTTAAATTCATGGATGAAAAACCGAACCAGATGACGCCAGACTGGCTTGCACTGAACTGGACCACACAGAGACAAACCAAGGCCTGCATCACCAAATTGTCATGTATAAACAAAAGGGAGAACACAGCATGACTGAAGTTAACGAACACATTCTTCTTTTTTGGGGCTTTGTCCATCATCTCATTTTTTAAAGAAGCACGACATTTCGGAAGCCTAATTCCAGTTTTCAGGCAAAGATGCATCTAACCTGGTGGACCTCCTAAATTGATCTATTCTGAATTAACTAGACATAATATAAAGAGTGACGTGTTAAGATATGCCCCTGAGAACAGATCTAGTCCAAGGGTAGGAACAAGATAATCGCTATTGAAAAATTAAAAATTTACTACAATTCTCAATAATAAAACCTGCACCAGACCACAAATACCATAAAAAGAGCCATGAACTCAGACTGATTGGACCATAGATGCAGCATAAAAGTCCAGAACACATTGTATTTAAAATTCTTAACACCACTAACATAAAATGTGGAGAAAATTGTGAATTTTCATGGTTTCAAGTCAGTTTATAAACCAAGAAATATAAATGTATTATTTAGTCTGTGTGGATCATAACAGCACAGCAGCATGTCTCGCCAGAAGTGACCGTGAAGGGTTTTATGAACTGCTGTATATCCAATGCATTAGATGAGACTGGCTGTGATATGTTGTGGAATGGCAGTGAGGAGGATGGGGATATTAGAAGTGAGTGTAAGGAAGATGAAGGTACTGTGGAGATGGAGACAGGGACAGTGACTGGTAAAGGCACATAGAATCTGACATTCTGTATGTCATATGAAATTAATAATAAAATATTTTTCCTTATCAATTTTTATTTTTATGGGGTCATGTTAGATTTGGATAAATACATTTTCTTTTGTTAGACATACTTTATTTGGGGATTGTCTTTGTTTAGAGTTGTCTTGCATTTGGTTACATGCAGTATGTTTACTTAGATATATAATTTTTGCATGAACCTGATATTGTAAAATTAAACGTTTTGCTGTTTAAAAATTTATTACATTACATGTGTTTATTGGATGCTGAAGAGTGTGGGTTGCAGTGCAGACATATCTTTAATCTCAGAAAGTTAAAAGAAATGTTGAACTGCATCTTCTAGAATCAGGTCAGCAAACATGTAACTTTTCAGCTGGCACGAACCCACAACAAGGGCAGGAAAATCGGGATCCTCTTCCAAATCCTTGGTCGACTACAGGAGAAACTGGTGGGACAGGTGGCAGAAGTGGTAGTACACGCCCATCTGGTCTTCTCAATTCTCCAGCAATGCAGAGCCTCATGCAACAAATGATGGAAAATCCACAGCTAATGCAGAATATGCTATCTGCTCCATACACTCAGTCAATGTTGCAAGCATTTGCAGCTGACCCAAATATGGCTGCCCAGATTGTAAACAGCAATCCCTTGTTTGCTGATAATCCAGCTTTGCAGGTAAGCAGTGGAAAATGTAACAACACGAGGTATTGTGTGGGATTTCCGTGGCAATAAATTAGGAGCATGTACCATGTGGCCTGTGGATCATGTAATGCCTGTGGGAATTTTTATGTCATTGTAAACATTATACTTTAGCTTTCAAGATGAGGAATATCAGTTTCATGTAGAAACATCATAGTAAAGGTGAAAAGATGCTTGGCATATAGATTCATGAGGCTATATTTACATAATTTCTTTCTCATTTAGATTAAGACTGAATGTTGCACCAGTATTCAGATCTGTTTTAACAGTGGAGGAAAATGATCAGCTATCCTGCTTGCTTTATACTTACTCTTTATTCTTCATAGTAGTATGTGCTTTTGAGAGTGCGGGATAGTTGGTATACTTTCAGAAGCAATAACAGCTCAAAAGTTGATTAAGTTCAAATGGCTTTCGAAGATGTGCATATAAAACTGTATTGGTCTAGATGTTTCAAACTGAATACTTATCCTCACTGTGTTTCTAGTGACAGCTCATCTCCATGCACCTTTATGGTATGGTGCATTATCATGCACAAGGAAAACTTAACTATTACCATAGATCATAGAGGTAGGGGTTCAGCTGTGTAGTCATAGAATTGACAGATGAAATGGGAGTTTTTGAGAGTGTACTGTGTATTTTTTTTTTCAGGAGCAGATTAGGCTGATGTTGCCTAACTTCTTACAACAGTTACAGAACCCTGAGATGCACAATCTGATGTCAAATCCACAGGCTTTAGGAGCGTTGATGCAGATTCAGCAAGGAGTGGAGCAGTTGCGTAACGTGGCTCCTGGATTAGTAAATAGGTAAGTTTGCGTGGCAAGTGGGACACTTCCTTACATCTGGGCCTTTGAAGTTATTCTTACACTTACAAAAAGACATTAAAATTATTTTATTATATGTGGAAATTTAGTGCTTTCTGACCCTTTTTATTTTCAACCTCACTCCTACCAACTGCAAATTAACTTGCAGGAAAACAGAGAGAGAGTGAGAGAGAGAGAGGGGGGGGGGGGGAATTT
>Ga0209755_10005693_pt1 | contig 14070 bp, 9 predicted proteins | sample TergutCo191P1_FD_187301 | JGI IMG/M metagenome (GOLD analysis project Ga0209755, IMG submission 187301) | Cornitermes sp. P1 segment gut microbial communities from Petit-Saut dam, French Guiana - Co191P1 (SPAdes) (version 2) | ecosystem: Host-associated > Arthropoda: Insects > Digestive system >... | reverse complement strand
GCAGGCCACACAGCCTTGGCTACACGGTTTCTACGCCCAAGGCTCTTTCGCACAGCGCAATCTGATTCACGACATGAACTCCGTTTCATTCGGCTGGGCAACAATGGAGTACAACAACGGCCCACGCCTTAACACCTCACCCACAGGCGGCAACGAATGGCACATCCCCGCAGGATACGAGCTTATCGCAAATTATCCACGAGAACAGGGCGCAAACACGCACCTTAGCATTTTCATGGATACCTCCGGCGGGTTGAATGAGCTTCTTGCAAGCGAAAATTCTCGTAGACTCGCCGTAGATGAAATTATGGCGGAGCTTACCCGCAATTTCGATAACATAGGACGCAACCCATTTGACGGCGTAACAATAAACTTCGAGGGGCTTCGTGGTGCAGAATCTGCGGCACGGTTCACTGCGTTCTTGACGGAACTTTCCGCACGCCTGGGCGCACGCACACTATATGTAACGGTTCATCCCGCCACATCAGACGGAATTTTCTTCGATGGTTACGACTACCGTGCCATCGGCAGACTTGCAGACCGTGTGATTCTCATGACCCACGACTATCACCCACGTTCCCTTGAGGGATTGGTAGGTACGGCTTGGCAACGGCACGCCGCACCAGCACCGCTTCCGGAAATTCGCCATGCGCTGGAAGCAATCACCCATCCACAAACCGGCGTGGAAGACCGCCGCAAAATTGCAATCGCATTCAATTTCGTAAACATTGGCTGGTTTGTGGACGATGAAAATCGTGCCGCATCCCCCTACCCTATCGCCGTAGCCATGGACGTTGCGATTACACGCCGTGCCCAACCCGACACTGTGTTTGGCTGGAGCGAAGCCTACTCAAACCCCTACATGATTTACACCACCGAAGACGGACGGCGTGTATTTTTGTGGTACAAAAACATCCGCAGTGTAGAAGAAAAATTGCGGCTGGCGCAGGAATTCGAAATAACAGGCGCATCTGTGTGGCGCATGGGAATTGTGCCAAACACACCCGGCTGGGATGTATGGGAAGCGTTTAGGAGGTAGAACGATGTCAAGCACGTGGCAAGATAGGATTTCTGTTTCAATTTTTGGAGAGTCCCACGGGGATGCAATTGGTTGCACGTTGGACGGGATTCCCGCCGGTGAGGAAATCGACTTCGCCGTGCTGAACGCATTTTTGCAACGCCGTGCCCCCGGGCGTTTCCCATGGGCTACGCCCCGGAAAGAAGCGGATGCTCCGGAGTTTCTTTCCGGTATAGCCCGACGTACGTCGGCGGCTCACAAAGCCGCTCCCGCTTTCGGCGAGAGTCTTTCCCATGGCTTCACAACAGGCGCACCAATCTCCGCAATCATTCGCAATACAAATACCCGCTCCCACGACTATGACGAAACTCGTTTTGTGCCACGCCCGGGTCATGCAGATTTCACCGCTTACGTAAAGTACGGCGGTCACGCAGATATGCGGGGCGGCGGACATTTTTCCGGGCGGTTAACAGCCCCGCTTTGTATCGCAGGTGGCATTTGTTTGCAAATTTTGGCAAGGCGTGGCATTTTCATTGGGGCGCACATCGCAAGCATTGGCAATATTTTGAGCCGCCAGTTTAATCACGCAAATGTTACCGCAGACGAAATTAACAGCCTGCACGGGATGGATTTCCCCGCATGGGAATCGCAAGGGGAAATGATTGCCGAAATCGAACGTGCCAGGCAAAACGGTGACTCCGTTGGAGGAACAATCGAATGTGCCGCAATAGGGCTACCTGCCGGGATTGGCTCGCCCATGTTCGATGGAATGGAAAACCGCATTTCGCAGCTGGTTTTTGCAATCCCCGCCATTAAGGGCATCGAATTTGGCTCGGGCTTCGGCTCCCTATGCGGAAGCGAAACCAACGATGCGTTTATCATCCGTGACGGCAAAATTGAAACAGCCACAAACAACCACGGCGGAATTTTGGGCGGAATAACAACGGGAATGCCACTAATTTTTCGGGTTGCAGTAAAGCCCACGCCGTCCATCTCACATGAACAGCAAAGCGTAAACCTTGCCACAATGGAGCCTGCAACCATCGCCGTTAAAGGCCGCCACGACCCCTGCATTGTTCCCCGTGCAGTGCCGTGCATTGAAGCGGCGGCGGCAATTGCAATTTGCAATGAAATTTTAGGAAAAATTCCTAGATAACCGTACGATTTTGTGCTACACTGTGCTGGAATTTATATGAAACTGGGGGTATTGTGATGAATATTCAAGGACACGCAATCGCACTTCAATACGCATCTTTTATGCCTACACCCGCCCCGCCCGCCGCACCAAGGGCGCAAACACCACTTGCCGCTCCGGCAAACCCGGCAGGGCAATACATGGATTTATTGGACGTTTCCTCCGGTGCCGAAGCAATGTATGCCCGGCATCTTGAAGCGGCAAGCGGCGTATGCAACACCTGTGCAACTCGTGCTTACGTATGTAGCGAAGGCGGGGTGTCACGCCCGTCTCCGGGTAATGCGGCGGCATATGTTGTTGCACACGAACAAGCGCATTTGGCTGACGACAGAGCAGAAGCGCAAGCCGAAGGCAACCGTGTTGTTACGCAAAATATTGCGATATTTTCCGCAACTTGCCCGGAATGCGGCGTTATTTATGTTTCCGGCGGCGAAGCCAGTAGCCTAATTGCTTCGGAAGCAGTTGCAGGAGACGACCACCTCATGCTTGAATTAATGGACGGCGGCGGATGTAGCCCGGATGGCAGCTGTTGCGGCTGTGGATGTTGCGGCACACGTTCTTGATGGGGGAACACACCCTAATAGGAAAGAAATTTTGCTAGTCAAGAAAAGTGTCACCTGTCTGGGTGGCATATTTCTTTGTCAATGTTTCCCGTAGCGTGGACATTGCCGTAACGACTGTCCCTATATGCGTGGCTCGCATTAATTCGTACAGCACTTTATCATCACCAACGAATTGTGTGTTATATCGCCCTGCGAACCTCCTAGAAAAGGAATAGATGCGGTTTGTCCCATTGTCTTTTAAATGTTTGCTCACGGTTTCGCCTGCCTTGAAATGCTCGATAGAAAACATATCGATGGTATTCAAATACTTAAACCGTATGAACATCTCAATGCTACAGGAATGGGCTGGAAGTATAAGGTTGCCATAAAGTTCAATCGCTCCAGCTATTCTCTCAAAATAAAAATCGTAAAGGTTGCCACATTTGAAATCCTGTTCAATATCGTTCAAAAGCGGCAATATTATGTTTTTTTCAAATTTATTTTTCGCCATATCCCGGAGCATTGAAAATGTTTCATCATTACGCACTTTGTCTAGGCTTTTCTTGATAATCGCCAAGCCACGTTTTTCCATAACTTCGTCCAGCTGGTCTTTCAAATACACCGCTGTAAAATATTCTTGGAACGACCTATGCGTAAAACTATAGGTATATCCCTCCCGATACAACATACATACCGCACTTGTTAGGTCATGAATATAATTTTCCACGTCAAAATCAATATCCTCTTTGGATACTTCCGTTTTGACTTTGTTTAACGTGTTCTCAAGCTCATCCTTAGAAAAGGACAATACATTATTGTGGTAGGTCAAACAGCAAAAAGTCGCAAACACTTTCTTAAACAAATCCGACTTCAATCCGCTTTTTATTTCACGGATGTATTCGCCTGTTTTGGTTTTGTCGTGCCGTGAAAATAGTGTCTCAAATGCTATTTCGTAAAACAGATGCGGTGTGTCCGGTATTTCTTTATTTACAGTATAGGTCAAAAACATCATGGTAAGAAGAAGCGGGTTTGACGCAAATCCCTTGTGTTTCTTAAAAAGTTCGTTATCAAGAGCCGTTATAAATTCTTTCTCATACTCGTCATTAAAATCCAATTTTCCGATTAGGGAAATTGCCTGGTTTTTGTCCATTCCCATGGTATCCAACACCGTAAATTTTTCAAAGGAAATAAAGTCATTTATAGGCCTGGATGACATTACTACATTGTTATCCGGGTATTTGTCGCAAAAATCATTTAATTTTTCCGTAAAATTTCCTGTTTTGTCGCTGTTCATTTCGTCAAATCCATCTAACAGAATCATAAACAGCCCTCGTTCCAAGGCATATTCGATGGCGATTTTTGAAGTGTTCAAGTCATTCATTTTTGCAAAAATCGCATCTGTTAGATTATAGTCATCGGCTTGCTTATTTATATCCTTTAGTTCAAAAAATACGGGAATAAACTCGCAAGTTTTTAGCTCGCTCAAAAATAAATGCTTCATTAGCATGGATTTGCCTATGCCGCCCGTGCCTTGCAGTATGATAAAATTTCTTTGTGAAAACTTCCGAACCGTTTTTGAGTCTTTGGCAAGTATTGTACTTTCATTTCTCGAGTCTCCTTTTTGCACTTTGGGTATCTCAAAAAACTTGTAAAGTTTCTTGGGGTCTCTTTTGTGTAGCAAAGTTTTAATCGTAGAATATTTGCTGTACGAGTTACCCAAGTATTTTTCGAATGCGAGTCCCAAGTCCACTTTTATTTTTTCTAACTGTTTTTTGCCTATTTTGCCTAGTGCTTCGGCGGATTTTTCCAGTACCCCTTTAACCGTGCCTTTTGCAAGTGCTTCCATTGTTTTGAATTCGTCCATATTTGCCTCCTTGGTATGTAAATGATTTTTGTGGTTATTTTCCCATTAATCGACAACAAAAGCAATGTTTTGTGTTCTTTTGCAAATCGTCAGCGTTTTACTTTGTCTCCCTGCCGTGATAAAATTTCCAAAATTGAAAATACCAGTCCATAAATAAAGGAGCGTTTCATATGAACTTGACAGACCTACGAACAAAAATTGATGCAATTGATGACAAACTGCTGGAGCTTTTCAAACAGCGTATGGCGGTGGTTTCAGACATTGCGGCGCACAAAAAAGACGCAAAACTTCCCGTGCTGGACCGTTCTCGGGAAGAGGAAAAACTGAATGAGCTTGCGCAAAAAGCCGATGCACCGCTTAAAAAGCATACACGAATGCTTTTTGGCACACTTTTTGGACTAAGCCGCAAGTACCAGCATGAAAACGCACCCGCAGTTGCAGCAACAGAGCAAAAATTTGCAAATGCCCTTTGTGAGGAAATACAGAGCGGAAAAACTACACACGCCGGCCGTGAATTTCCCGAGACAGCCATGGTTGCTTGCCAAGGCGTGGAAGGCTCTTTTGCGGAACTGGCAAGCGAACGGCTTTTCCGCAAGCCCCCCGTAATTCAGTACATGAAAACCTACGACAGCGTGTTTACTGCCATCGAAAACGGTTTTTGCGACTACGGCGTTCTTCCGCTGGAAAACAGCACCGCAGGCTCGGTTAACAAGGTTTACCGTGCCATGCGAAACCACAATTTCCGCATAACCCGCAGTATTCGACTGAAAGTAGACCACCACTTGGTTGCACCCGCCGGGGTAAAACTCGCAGATATTCGTGAAGTCGTATCCCACGAACAGGCTCTTGCGCAGTGTGACGGCTACCTCACAGAGCTTGGCAAGCGGCAAGAAATCATGCAAACCCAGTACAATAACACCGCCGCCGCCGCAGAAATGGTGGCAAACAGCCCCCGCCGTGACATCGCCGCAATTTGCTCGCAAAGATGCGTGGAGCAATATAATTTGAGCTACCTTGAAGAAAACATACAGGACAACCCCAACAATTTTACCCGCTTCATTTGCATCTCAAAAAACCTTGAAGTATATGAGGGCGCAACCCATACAGACATGATTCTTACGCTAAAGAACTACCAGGGCGTGCTGTTTGACGTGGTTAGCATTGTAAATAAAATCGGCATTGATATGAGTAAACTGGAAAGCCGCCCCACCGATTCCGACGAAGAATTTATGTTTTACGTCACGTTCAAAACGGCGGTAAACGACGATTTGTTCCGTCTGGTTACAGACCTTGTACCTCTTTGCAAACGCCTTGAGTATCTTGGTAGCTACACGGAAGTGGTCTAGTATGAAATGCGGACTTCTTGGGCGTAAACTTTCTCACAGCTATTCTCCTGCGATTCATGCAGAGTTTGGCGGTTACGAATACGACCTTTTCGAACGTGAGCCGGAGGAGCTGGCGGTTTTTTTGCGTACCGGCGATTTCCATGGGCTTAATGTGACCATCCCGTACAAACAGGCGGTGATGGAATTTTGTGCGGAAATTTCGTCTGCGGCGCAGGAAATTGGAAGCGTAAACACTATTTTGCGCCGCCCTGATGGCAGTCTTTATGGCGATAATACTGATGCGGCGGGTTTTGGCGAAATGGTTTCTCTGCTTCAAATTTCTGTATTGGGAAAAAAGGCAGTTGTTTTTGGCAGTCACGGGAGCAGTTTAAGCATCTGCTACGTACTGAAAAGTTTGGGTGCGGCGGAAATTATCGTTGTTGCAATCGAAAACAATAATGCAGAATTTTTATCCCGCCACTCGGATGCGGAGATTTTTGTTAACTGCACCCCCGCCGGAATGTATCCCAATATCGGCGCAGGGGAGCCGCCAGTATCCATTGCACCGTTTCCGAATCTTGCGGCTGTTTTTGATATTGTGTACAATCCCGCCCGCACCTGGCTTCTTATGGATGCAGAAGAGCGTGGCATTCCGCATATTGGCGGCCTTACCATGCTTGTGGGGCAAGCGGCGGTTTCATCCGAAATTTTTACGGGCAAAAAAATAGCGGCAGACAAAATAGCCGCCATCACAGCAAATCTGCGTCGCAAGATGGAAAACATTGTGCTAATCGGAATGCCCGGTTGCGGCAAATCCACCTGCGGCAAAATCATTGCAGAGCGGCTTAATCGCCAGTTCATAGACGCAGATACCGAAATTGAAAAACTGGCGGGAAAAACCATCCCGGAAATTTTCGCCCAAAACGGCGAAGATGTTTTTCGTGCATACGAAACGGAAGTTTTGGCACGCTTCGGAAAGGAATCCGGGCTTGTGATTGCCACCGGCGGCGGATGTGTAACCCGTGAAGAAAACTATCGCCATCTACACCAAAACGGGACGATAATTTTCCTCGAACGAAATACGGACATCCTAGCACGTAAAGACCGCCCTCTTTCCCAGGGTGACTTGCACGCTATGTACAAATTGCGTTTGCCGATGTACCGCCGTTTTGCAGATACAGCCATAGACGCAAACGGCGACTTGCAAACGGTGGCAGAAAAGATATTGGTAAAGTTAAGAACCTACGGTCAATAACCTGACCCCAGGTTCTCAACCCCTAGCCGATAAATTCGATGCTTTTGCCCAGCATTTTCAAATCATCCCAAAATTGCGGGTAGGACTTATTTACCGCTTCCGCTCCGGTTATTGTAACTGGTGCATCGCAAGCAGAACCGGCAATTGCCGCAGTCATTGCAATGCGGTGGTCGCCGTGGGCATCTACTGTGCCACCGCTAAGCCGCTTTACTCCTCGTATTATAAGCCCGTCCGGGGTTTCGTGTATATCTGCGCCCAAAGCCGCCAATGTTTTTGTGGCAGTGGCAAGGCGGTCGGATTCTTTTATGCGTAAACGAGACGCATTTTTTACAACGGTTGTACCTTCCGCAACAGCCGCAACAGCCGCCAAAACCGGAATCAAATCGGGGATTGCCCGTGCGTCAATTTCTGTGGCGTGGCGGGCTTTTTCCGTTACGGTAATCGCATCGCTTACATAGTCCACCCCGGCTCCCATGCGGGATAGGATTTCCATTACCTCACGGTCGCCTTGGTTGCTGTTTTGCGAAACGCCGCACAAGCGCACGTTTCCGCCGGGCATTGCACCTGCGCACAGCCAAAACGCCGCATTAGACCAATCGCCTTCCGCCGCAATTTCCCCGGGCGATTTGAAATTTCCGTTTTTGATATGATACGTAATCCCGTTTGCGTATTTTGTAATCTCCGGCTTTTGCGAAAATGCTTCCATTGCATCAAGAGTCATGGAGATATACCCGGCGGATTCAATCGGCTCGGATACTACGATTTTGTTTGATTCGCCCATCAGCGGCAACGCCATTAGAAGCCCCGAAATATATTGCGAAGAAACATCGCCGGGGAGAGAGAACTCTCCGTTTGCGAGTTTGCCGATACATTTCAAAATCTCCGGAGCATTGGGTTCACGCCAAAGCCGGATATCGTGGCTTTCAAGCTGGTTATCCAGCGGCGCAAGAGGTCGCTGTGGAAGCCGTCCTTTCATTTCGAACGCACAGTGAATGCCAAGGGCGCACACAACGGGTAGCATAAACCGCAAAGTAGAGCCGCTTTCTCCGCAACGCAAAAGCACCGGCTCAACTTTGATATGACTCCGGTCAATTGGTGATACTTCGTAGTTATTTTGGGGGGCGTTAGCTTGTATGGTTGCGCCAAGCGCAACCAAGCACCGGATTGTAGCATCAATGTCCTCGGCCCCTGTTATGCGGCTGGAAATTATCGTGGGCTTGTCTGCCAACGCCGCAAAAATAAGTAAACGGTGCAAGTGACTTTTAGATGGGATTGCAGATATTTCTCCGGAGATTGCGCCGGGCTGTATGGTTACTGTCATTGTTTCGCTCCTTTGGAAGAATTCTTACTAATTATACGCAATTGCAGATAGTATTTCAACTTTGCTTCCTGCCTACCGGGGAAAGCGGGCATGAAATTTTCAATCCGGTTAGTGACACCAACCAGATTAAAAATTGATTTCCGTGCGTTCTCACCCAGGACAAGCGCACGAAGATACAAAAATACAAGGCAAAATATACTCGCCGAAACAATTCCGCAATATTTGTTGTATTTTTTGTAACAAAATGCTATGATAAGTCTGTGCCACGCAATCTAAGGGGCATAGACTTTTTTATGGGGTGTTAATTATGTCTAACATGATTGCAATTGGTGTTTATTTTTTTGTGCTGTTGCTGTTGGCGGCGGTGTTGGTTGCAATGCGGGTAAATGCGCAAACGCGCAAAAACAAGGTGCTTATTTTTATAAACGCCAATATGCTTATCTGGGTAGGGCTTGCCGTATCCGAGCAACTTGTATTACACCATGGCTTAAACGTATTTCTTTGGAATCTGGGGCTAATACCTCCGGGTTTTGCGGCGGCTCTCCTTTTTGTTCTAATGTACAACTTCTTTAACCCGGAACGAAAATTGCCGCAAGCTGCATATGGATTAGTTTTTGCCATTCCTGTGCTAACGGCTCTGGTTGCAGTTACCGCAAGCATTCACCCGTTTTTACGTAACATGGAAAGCATTACGGTATGGCCTCGTTACATAACATACACACGGGGTGCATGGTTTTATATTCACACCCTGGGTGCTGTTGCCAACACAATTGCCGGTTTGGTTGTGCTTGCAAAAGCATTTTCCAAAGAGGAAAATAAACGCTCTGCCCTCCTGTTTCTGGCAGGTATTTTTGTAACGCTCTTTGGCGTAGTCCTAACCACGCTAAATGTGTATCTGCTTAACATAAACCCCGCCGCAGTAAGTGGTGCAGTAGCCATTGTTCTTATATATGTAGCAACAACTGACGGCACACAAACCATAATTTTTAGCCTGTTTAACTCGGTAAAAAGCCGCATACTCTTCCCTGCGATAACGATAGTGTTTTTGCTGGTTGTTGTGTCGGTTTTGTTTGCGGCACGCACTGCCCGCATCACGGTGGAAGAATATGAAGCAAGCAGAATGACGGAAGCTATTCGCACCGTTCGTGCCCATCTCGAATTGTACGAGCAAAAAACCCGCTCTGCCGCTTTGGCACTAGGTCGCAGTATCGAGCTGGTTCGCCTGATTGATTACGGCGAAAGAGAAGATGTTTGGCAATACGCTTTTGATATGAAAATGCCCCTGGGCGTAAACGAAATCATAATAAGTAACGCAGAGGGTATTACCCTTGCACGCTCGCACATCAGGGAGTCTTACGGCGATAATGTCTCGGCGGTACCATCGGTTGCGGCCGCCCTCCGTGGCGAATTTTTGACGCTGTACACCCCTACCCCAACAGCCAGCATGGTAATGACTTCTACCGCCCCAATCCTGGACGGCGATAGACTTGTTGGCGGCGTTGTTGTAAACTTTGTCGTAGGGAGAGATTACCTCGAACGTGACATATTCTTAGACGAACTTGGTGCGGTATTTAATATAGACGCAACGGTTTTTAGTGCCGATGGCACGTCTGTTTCGTCCACGCTGGTACATCCGGTAACGGGTGCGCGCGCCGTTGGCACAGTTGCCAGGTACGATATAGTAGAAACGGTTATCGACCGTGGTCAGCATATGCTTATTACGCTTGATGTGTTTGGCTTCCTGCCGTACAAGGCGTACTATTTCCCCTTGCCCGGCGCAGACGGTAATCCCAACGGGATGTTCTTCATCGGCATATCACAGCAACACGGCTTCGCAACCATTGCCGCATTACAGCGAGAAATGATTATGATAAACATTTCAGGGATTGCAGTTGCCGCCCTGTTCATGTTTTTCCTTATGTACAAATCCTTAAAGCCGCTGGATGGTTTGCGTTCCACCGTAAAAGAAGTTGCGAAAGGCAATATCAACGTACACATCGACCGTTCAAAAATCAGCACCGATGAAATAGGTATGCTTACCCGTGATGCAGTAAGCCTTGTGGACAGCATAAAAAATCTGGTAGATGACTTCGAAAAGATGACAAAGAAGCACATGGCGGGACATTACAGCTTCACATTGGACGAAACCAAATATTCCGGCGCATACTCAAATTTGGTACGGCAAATGAAAGCCATGACGGATTACTATGTACAAGACACTGTGGATATCATAAACGTGATGAAAAACTACAGCGAGGGCAATTTCAACCACGAAATACGCCCGTATGAAGGCGACTGGGTATGGGCAAACGAAGCAATGTCTGCCCTGCGCCAAAATTTCGTGGACATTGCAGACGAAATTAACCGTCTTGCGAAAAATGCCGCCGATGGCAACTTTAACACACTTGCCGACGAAGGCAAGTTCCAGGGAAGCTGGGCAGGTCTTGTACGAACATTAAACGCACTAATGGAGACTGTTGAAAAGCCGCTTGTTGAAATCGAACACAATATGGACCTTATGGCAAAGGGCAATTTTTCACGCCTGGATGGGGATTTCAAGGGGCATTTCGAAAAAGTTAAACAAGCGTACAATCACAACACCGAATCTACCCTGGCATACATCAGCGAAATAACCGATGTGCTGGAGCGTGTGGCGCAGGGCGATTTAACCGCATCGGTTAAACGAGATTTTATCGGCGCATACGCACCCATCAAAACTGCCTTGGGTACGATTTTGGAATCATTGAACAAAACCATGGCAAGCATACAATCTGCAACGGCTCATGTGGTTTCCGGCGCAGAGCAAATTAACCACGGCGCAACTCAGCTTGCCGATGGTTCGGCACGTCAAAATACAGCGGTGCAAGAGCTAACCGCATCCATGCACATCATCGACCAAAAAGCGAAAGAGAGTGCCGCAAATGCTTCCAATGCAAACGAACGTGCCGCAAGTTCTACCGAGTTCGCCAAGCAGGGTGACGAAGTGGTTGGCTCTATGCTTGCGTCGATAGAAAAGGTACGGGAATCCAGCGGCGAAATTTCTAAAATCATCAAGGTTATATCCGACATTGCGTTCCAAACTAATTTGCTCGCACTTAATGCGGCAGTTGAAGCGGCACGTGCCGGCGAGCATGGTAAGGGCTTTTCCGTGGTTGCGGAGGAAGTACGCAGTTTGGCGGGAAGAAGCCAAGAATCTGCGGGTGAAACCACAATCATAATTGATGCCAACGGGCAAAACACCGATAGCGTGCAAGATGCGGCAAAAAATGTTGCAGAATCTTTCTCAACCATTGCGGAAAACATTAACCAAATGTCCAAGGTTATTGCGGCTGTGGTGGAAATGTCTCAAGAGCAAGCAGATTCAATTTCCGTAGTTAACGACAATATTGGCGAAATATCCAGGGTTGTACAGGAAAATTCTGCGACTGCGGAGGAATCTGCCGCCGCATCCGAAGAACTTAACTCCCAAGCAGAAATGCTTCAGAGTTTGGTGTCGTTCTTTAAGCTGAAAAAACGTTAGGCAAAACACGGAATCCTCACACCGTCATTGCGGGCTTGACCCGCAACCCCCTAGTGCGAGACAAGGGGGATTCCGGGTCAAGCCCGGAATGACAAAGAAGGGGCTGTTGCAAAATTTGCAACAGCCCCTTCTTTGTACGTTAGGAAACTGAACCCGGCTTCGAGAGAATGCGTACGCTTACAAAATTGCAGAAGCCCGAGCCCCGTCGGGAAATACTTTTCGGATGCGGGGGACAGTGCTGTGCGCGTCACCCGCATCCGAAAAGTTTTTCCCGAGGTAGGGGCGATAATCCTAGTTTGTCTTCACTCTGATGCGCCCTAGCGGGGCGCAAGTTTTTTTGCGACACAGGATTGCGCAAAAAGACCGCAGTGGCGGCGACAATGTTTGGTGAAACTGCTATAGTGAGGGGGTTTAACTCCGACCCTTTCCGTGCTATGTTTGAAGCATGAAAAAATAATTCGAAAAGAGGCTAAACATGAACACACTAATCTCACTATCCATTTTTCCCGTTGGCGCAGGCGAAAACCTTTCGGCTCATGTTTCGGAGGTTGTTAAAATCATTGAAACATCGGGGCTTGCACACCGCACAACGGCTATGTCAACGGAAATTGAGGGCGATTGGGATGCTGTTATGCAAGTTGTGAAAGACGCAACTTTTGTGCTTGCCGAAAAAGGCTTTCGCACTATGGTAAATTTCCGTGCAGATATTCGCCCGGGGCGCACAAATACGCTAACATCGAAAGTTGAAAAATTAAACAGCATCCTCGGCGGGGAAAGAGGGTAACGAAGCATCTTCTTTGCAAACCGCACGTGCCTTGATAAAATTCGACACCTGCCATAGAATAGAGTTGTCCGAGAGGTGATTTTTGTGGAACTTTGGTTTTCCGAAATGCACACACCCGATGTAAAATTTTCTGTGCGGGTGGCACGGCAATTTTGCTGTGTGCAAAGCAAGTATCAGCGAATAGAAATTTTTGAATCGCCGGAATTTGGGCGATTTTTAACCCTGGACGGGTTTATGATGCTTACAGAAAAAGACGAATTCATCTACCACGAGATGATTTCTCACGTTCCCATGGCGGCGCACCCGGATGCGAAAAATATTCTCGTTATTGGTGCGGGAGACGGAGGCGTAATGCGGGAGCTATCGAAGTATGCGCAAATTGAAAAAATTGACGTGGCGGAAATAGACAGCGAAGTTGTACGGCTTTGCCGTGAGTTCTTGCCGCAAACGGCAATCGGTTTCAATGACCCACGGGTGAATATTTTCTTCGAAGACGGGTTAAAATTTGTGCGCAATCGTGAAAACGAATACGATGTTATAATCGTGGATTCCACCGACCCTTTCGGGCCCGGTGAGGGGCTTTTTTCTAAAGAGTTTTACGGCAATTGTTCTGCCGCGCTTCGCCCCGGCGGCATTCTCATAAACCAGCACGAAAGCCCGTTTTACGAGCGTGATGCGCAAATTGTATGCCGTGCCCACAAGCGCATTGTGCAGTCATTCGAAATAAGCCGTGTGTACCAGGCGCATATTCCAACGTATCCGTCGGGGCATTGGCTTTTTGGGTTTGCGTCTAAGGCGGTTCATCCGGTCAAAAATTTTGATGCGGCTCGTTGGAATGCACTTCAAATTAAAACACGCTACTACAATGCGAAACTTCACAAAGGCGCATTTTATCTGCCTTCATATGTAGAGGAGATGCTGAAAAGTGGAGAGTTGAGAGTGGAGAGTTGAGAGTGGGAAAAAATCAGAGCATTGTTGGGGATAAGAGTTTTGAATTTGCGGTGCGCATTGTTCGGCTATGCAGGTGGATTAGGGATGAAAAAAAGGAATATGTATTGTCCAAGCAGCTTCTGCGTAGCGGCACAAGCATAGGTGCAAATGTGCGAGAAGCATTGCAGGGGCAAAGCAAAAGAGATTTTAGGGCGTGTTCCCACTTCCGCCAACACCCGTCTTTTGGTCGATTTTCCGCCACTCTGCGTCGAGATTTTGCTTGCGTCCCTCCAGGACGCGGCGCAAAATCCTCCTT
>Ga0209755_10005692_pt1 | contig 14070 bp, 14 predicted proteins | sample TergutCo191P1_FD_187301 | JGI IMG/M metagenome (GOLD analysis project Ga0209755, IMG submission 187301) | Cornitermes sp. P1 segment gut microbial communities from Petit-Saut dam, French Guiana - Co191P1 (SPAdes) (version 2) | ecosystem: Host-associated > Arthropoda: Insects > Digestive system... | reverse complement strand
CGTATCTTTGCTCCATATACAATAAAGCAATCTCATTTATGTTCTGTGGGGTTTTTCTGTTTTCCATGCAGCTTGTTGTTCTTAACAAAAAGAGGATCAAAATTACCCAAATAATAAAAATTTTTTTCATACGCATCCTCAAGGTCATTTAGTCTTTGTTTATGCACGTTGGCAAGCAAGTTCGCCGAAAGATAATACAAACTTGATGTTGCCTCGTGTTTACGATAAATAAGAAAAAATGCACAAACTAAATTTGCTCTTCCAGTAGTCTAGTATTTAAAAAAGATAATTTCAAGTGTTTTTATCAAGAAATACGAGGTTCAGTGAACAAAATAGTGCAAAAGGAGCGTTGTTTATATAAAAATAAAGTGCGCAAAAACTATTTTACACACTTTATAATTTATTTTTAATATTTCATAACCCTTGATATTACATTATAAATATATTCTAAGCACGCGAACCTTGGATTTTTCTATAAAGACTCTTATATTCATCGTCTATATATTTAATACAGTCCGCATGACCGTTATTGTTTTTCAAAATTTTCCATGCCTCGTTATATTTATCCAAAGCCTGCATCAACTTCGTCTCGTTGGAGCGGAGTCCTTCTCTTTGCAAAATATCCCCTTCTTTTATAAGAAGTCCCACGGTAGTTTCTTTGCTTTTTACAGCTTCGCATTTATCGCATATAAACGCTCCCATTACTTCCCCCTGAAAATATATATTTGTTACATAATTAATACCAAAGACTATATCAGAATAAACTCGTTCATGCAACGGGCAAAATGCAAATATTCTATCATCAATTTTATCAAGAAATACGGGGTTCAGTGAACAAAATAGTACAAAAAGAGCGTTGTTTATATAAAAATAAAGTGCGCAAAAATTATTTTACACACTTTATAATTTATTTTTTTGGTTATTTTGTCGCTCAAGTGCATTGGCACTTTACAAGACGCAATTATTTCACATCTTCTGCGCGGTTTGTTGTTTTTTGCGACGGAAGCACAATATTAAGGATGATGCCCACGATAACCGCAATCGCCACACCGAGTCTGTCAATCGGCAGGTTTGTTGTACCGATGGCAATGGTTATGGGATTTCCGAAACGCAGACCTAAACCAATAACGAGCATCACAGAAATAATAATACAGTTCTTCATGTCGGCAAGGTCGATTCGGTCATCGACAAGATTTCGAATACCCACCGCAGCAATCATACCGTATAAAATAAACGATGCGCCGCCGATGATGGGATCGGGGATAGAATAGATGATGGATGCAAACAGTGGAGAAAAACCAAGGATAATCGCATAAAACGCGGCAAGCTGCACCACGCGCGGATCAAAAATCTTTGTCAGTGAGACAACACCCACATTTTCAGAGTAGGTGGTGGTTGCCGGGCCGCCGATGCCGCCGCCGATGATGGTTGCAATGCCATCACCGCAAAGGGTACGCACAAGACCGGGATCATTGATGTAATCTTTTCCGGAAAGTCTGGTGAGTATGACCATATCGCCGATGTGTTCTGCAATGGTCGCCAATGCAAAGGGCAGCATAATTAAAATACTAATGACATTAAAACGCGGCCACAAGAAAGGCGGCAGTCCGACAATGTCCGTTCCGGCACGGCCAAATTCCAAAATGGCGCTGCCATCCGGGTTGGTCATCCCAAACACAAAATGCATCAGGAGCGCAATGACATACGCACCGCCGATGCCTAAAAGGATGGGTATGATTTTCGTCATGCCCTTCCCCCAAATGGAAAAAACGATAATGATGACGATGGTGATGATTGCAAGGAATAGGTTGCCTGCGGATTGGTTGATTGCAAACGGTGCCAGCATGACACCGATTAAAATAACGGTTGGCGCGGTGACGACGGTCGGCAGGTATTTCATAAATGTTTTTACACCGACTAATTTTACCACGCCTGCGAGTACCAAATACAACAATCCTGCAACCATAATGCCGCCGGTTGCATAAGCAAGACGTTCGGGTTGGGTATAACCCATTCCTGCGAACGGACCGGTTACATCATCGGTGATCAGCCGAATGCCAACCATAAATGCGAACGAAGAACCGAGAAAAACCGGGGGTGCTTTTTTGATGCCGGAAATAAGGTGGAACACAAGTGTTCCGATACCGACAGCCAAGAGAGTTACCTGTACCGACAGTCCGGTGAGCAGTGGCACCAAGATGGTTGCGCCAAACATCGCAAAGAGATGTTGCAATCCCATCAGTGCGCGGGTTGAGTTCTTGAGTGTGTGCATGAAAACCTCCTGATTTATATATAGTTGTTACTTGCATAAAAAAAATTGGCCGCAAGACCAATTTAATGAACAAATGGAATATAAAGGTGAAAAGACATGGCAGCTGAAAATAAAAAGTGATGGGTACTTGTGTTGTATGCTGCGTTCCGTTCACTCATCACCATAACCTCCGCCGAAATAAATACTTAAACGGTGAAAGTATATCGGAAAATCACATCGAATGCAAGTGCTTTTTTCAAAAAAATTATTTTGTCAGTTTTTACACACACAGTGCCGCCGTCATGTTTGCGTGTGTTATGTCAGCAATTTAACAATGTCCGCTTCAATATCTTCCGGCTTGGTGGTCGGTGCATAACGATTGACGACATTGCCGTTTTTATCAATTAAAAATTTTGTGAAATTCCATTTAATGGATCCATCCAACAAACCACCCTTTTGTGCCTTGAGCCATAAAAACAGCGGTGCGGCATCTTTACCGTTGACTTCAACTTTATGAAACCGCGGAAACGTTGTGCCATAATTCAGTGTACAAAAATTTGTGATTTCCGCATCACTGCCCGGTGCTTGGTTCATAAACTGGTTGCAGGGAAAATCCAATATTTCAAACCCTTGGTGCTGATGCGCATCATATAATTCTTGAAGCCCTTTGTATTGTGGTGTAAAGCCGCAACCGGTTGCGGTATTTACAATGAGCAACACTTTATCTTTATAAAGATCCAAACAGACATCATTGTTTTTTTGATCTTTCACCGTAAAATCATAAGCAACCATTATTTTCTCTCCTTTAATGCCTTCGGTTTGTGCTCGCAGGTCTTAATGAAACAGTCCTTCAAGTAAGGCTTTGAGCATACTTTTTAAATCATTTTCACTAAAGACATAATCCGTATTGCAAAAATGGCAATGCAAAGTCGCGGTTTTATCCGTATCAAGCAATGCACGCAGTTCTTTTGTTCCGGTAGAGATGAGCGCTCTTTCTGCTTTTTCTCGTGAACAATTACATTTAAAGACAGGGTGTATCTTATCCAATATTTGAGGTTCAAAACCTTCAAATATTTTATTTAATATATCTTCCGGTGCATTGCGTTCTGTCAGCAATTGGGTGATGGATGGCAATGCCGGTAAGACATTTTCCAAGTGATTAATAATGTCTTCGCCGGCATCCGGCATGAGCTGTATGATATAGCCGCCTGCTTGCGCTACGGTGTTGTCGGTGTTCATTAAGACACCCAAAGCCACAGAGGATGGTGTTTGTTCGCTCGATGCAAAATAATACGTAAGGTCTTCGGCAATTTCTCCGGATACCAGTTCTGTGGTGCCGGAAACCGGTTCTTTAAGCCCTAAATCTTTGGTTACGGTGAGCGTCCCCAAACCAATGGATGTGCCAATGTCAAATTTGCCCGGGCGTGATTCCAGTAAGGCGGCTTGAGCATTGTGCACATAACCCTTCACTTCACAATGATGGTTGGTGGTTGCCACGACCCCGCCGAGGTTGCCATCGCCTTTAATGGACAGTGTTAAAAGATCGGTTTCGTTTTTTAATGTAAAACCCATCATCGCGGATGCCGTCAATAATCTGCCGAGTGCTGCCGCCGCAAGCGGGGAGGTATGATGGATTTTATGTGCATGCGCTACAAGGTCTTTGGTGGTTGCGATGAATGCACGCACGCTATGATTTGCCGCGGATGCGCGGATGATGTAATCGGTCATGGTTGCTCCTTATAAATGTCCTTTATTGTTCAGTGCCGCTTTGATTACTTCCACAGCACCTTCAATGCCGACATACGAAGTATTAATCACAAGGTCATAATTGTGAATGCTGCCCCATTCTTGATCGGTATAAAACCGGTAATAATTGGCGCGATGTTTGTCAATGCGTTTTACGGCACTGCTTGCTTCTGCCGGTGCATAATGATAAGTGTCAATGGCACGCTTGACACGGTCTTCAAAATTTGCACGAATAAATACATTGATTTTTTTTGGATGATCTTTTAAAACATATCCGGCACAACGTCCCACAATAACACCACCGCTGGTTTCTGCGATTTCACGGATGACATCCGATTGGATGTTAAACACTTTGTCTGCATCTGAACCAAAAGGCGGCGCAGTTGCCATGGCAGTTGCCATTGCCAACGATGTATAACCGGACGGAATGCGGATGTTGGGTACATTTAATGATAGGCTTTGAAGGTTTTGCATAAATTTGCTGCGGATGGTTTCACCGCGTTTTTCAATGAATTCTGCTGATAAACCGCTTTTCTCACTGGCGATTTCCACGATTTCTTTGTCAAACAACGGCAGACCCAGTGCATCTGCAAGGATTCGTCCGACATCCCTGCCGCCGCTGCCATATTCACGGGAGATTGCTACGATTAAACTTGCCATACTCTTCCTCCTTTATGTACTGCGGATATTTCCGCAAGCTGTTGATTGGTGGTGTTATCATTGCATTGTTTATTTGTAAAAACAACAGATTATATATATTGATATTTTTTTCTCATCACGATAAAACATACAATGGTCAATACAATGCCCATCACTTCCGCCGCGGGCATGGCAGCCCATGCACCGTCCAGCCCAAAGAAACGCGGCAATACTAAAAATGCGATTGCCACAAACACCAATGTTCTAAAGAAGGACAGTACGGAGGAAACAATCCCATTGTTGAGTGCGGTGAAGAACATGGATGCAAAGGCGTTAAAACCATTAAAGATAAAACTTGCGGCCATAAAAATCAATGCACGTGATGCCATATCGTGAATGGGTGTAAAGCGCGGAATGTCATACACGCTGATGAGCACATTGATGGTTGATACTTGGAGTATGACCGCAAATACGGCCAAGACCGCAATAATCATGAGACTGTTTTTAAAAGTTTTGCTTAAATTAACAGAATCATGCTTACCATAATTATAACTGATTATGGGCATAACACCAGAGGCATATCCAATAAATAGTGAAGTAAAGATACCCATACCCGCAAACATGATGCCTGCGGCGGCGACCGCCATGGGTCCTTCAATGTCCATGAGCACATTGTTCATCATGACTGTGGTGATGCTGGCTGCCAACATCGTGACCATTTCGCTGGCACCATTGATGCATGCACGCCCGAGTGCTTTAAAGTCCAATGTGGGGACGACAAAGTATAATAAACCTTTGCGGTTTCGCATAAAGAATATCAGCCCAACGATGGCGGGGAGTGTAAATCCAATCGATGATGCCATTGCCGCGCCCGTTAATCTTATATCCATCAAATAAATAAAAACATAGTTTAAGCTTGCGCTGATGATGCCTGAAATAACAGACATAATGGCTGAATAATGCGCTTTACCCTCAGTAATGAAAAACTGCTGGAAGGCCATCCCCAGTGCAATCAGCGGTGCAAAAAACAAGAGCGGAGTGAGGTATTGCAATGACATCTCACGAACGAAAGCATTGTTTTCTACACCCAAAATGCGCAGCACCACATCCGGCATCAGCAGTGAAACAACCGCAAGAACAAGTGTTGCGATAATCGTGACAATGATGATGAGTGAAAAATTGGCGCGTGCTTCTTTTGTTTTGCCTTCACCGATTTTTTTCGCAATGAGTGCGTTTCCGCCAACCCCCAACATAAAACCTATGGCCATGATAAAGCCCACCATGGGCCAAACAATAGAAACCGCAGACAGTGCAATCGGATCAATGAGGCGCGATACAAACACACCATCAACAATCCCAAAAGTACCCATCACCAGCATCGCAAGAATGGTTGGCAGTGCAAAGGTGAGCAGATGTTTCATGGTGGGTGGTTTGCTGATGCCGGCAGCGGCATCATCGGGTGTACTTGTTAAAGCCTGTGGTGTATTATTTGTTTCGTTTATGGTGTTGTTATTGTTTATTTTGTTATGTTCTTCGTTCATCGTTTCTTTTACGTCTCCTTCATTGGTGTTGTGCATCGGTTTGAATAAAAAGCTGCATCATAGAATGATTTTGTTTATTTTTTGCTTTTAATGAGCCTGTTGTTTAAACTATTTAATGTTTTGCCCCACTGGGCGATGGCTCCGGAATGAACCAGTTCATTCATGGCTTGTTCATTGTAGCCACCCGGTGTCATGTCGTGCGCAAGTTCTGTCATGTCACAATGTTCAGTCAGCATGGCACGCTTGGTCAAGGATGAGAACATGGAGTGGGTGAAGGCAATTGCTTGGGTTTTGTCTAAATTTTGTGCATCGGTAAATTGAATGATTTCACCCAACATCATATAATAGGCACTCATCAGGCACGTGACGAGTTGCATGGATTGTGTGTCCTGTTTGTCTTTCGCATAAAATGGGTCTGCGATGTCTTGAAATAATGCACCCACTTCATGAATTTCCGGATAAATAAGCAACGGGCCAAAGCCCAGTGCAATCATGGGCAGTGGAATAACATGCGCCAAGATGGCTGTGTTGCCGGTGATGTTTCGCAAAATATTTAAATCCATTTCTGCCGCCATATTCAGTACTTTATGGTGCGGCGAAAAGTTCAGTGCTTCTAGTGCATCAAAGGCGCCGGATTGCAATGTAATAAAAATCCATTCAGATTTATTTAATACCTCTTGATTGCTTGCGCAAACATGACAGTTGTCGTATTTTTCTGCCAGAAGTGCTGATTTTTCAGCATTACGCGGTGAAAGGAAGAATGTATGCAGAGGTTGCTTGTTTAGATTAAAGCCTGTCACAATGGCTGTTGCGATGGTTCCGGTACCGATGATGCCGATGTTCATATAATCCTCCGATGTTGTGTTATACTGTATTAAATAAAAACCATATAGGAGCCTCTGATGCTACAAGACATTGCACCAAAGACATTTTACAATCAATATGCGCATGAAAGCGCACAAGATGACGATTATATCATAATATACGCAAAAGAGATGATAATTTTTAGTTTAGAAATGAAAATTCCGCGTTTTTGTGACTTGCCGAATGCATGGAAAATTGAAAAAGAAGGTTTGATTTATTTATTTTCGGTGGATACGAAGCGGTATTTTTTATGTTTGAAGCATGTTTGTATCACTGATGGTTTTTCCGCACACGGCACTTATACCATGCGCACCATTGAGCCGATGTGGTTGGCTTTTGCGGCATCCACCGCAGGACATTTGGCCAAGTGGTATGAACAAAATCAGTTCTGCGGTTGTTGCGGCGCAAAAACAATCCATTCAGATACCGAACGTGCACTGATTTGTACGATGTGTGACATGATAAAATATCCAAGCATTGCACCTTGCGTGATTGTGGGCATCATCGATGGCGATCGCATCCTCATGACAAAGTACAGTTCCAGTCATCACCGTTATGCACTGGTTGCCGGATTCGTAGAAATCGGCGAAACTTTAGAACAATGTGTAATGCGCGAAGTCATGGAAGAAGTCGGAATCAAGGTTAAAAATCTAAAATATTATGCCTCTCAGCCGTGGCCATTTTCCGGTTCATTGTTGATGGGTTTTTTTGCGGAACTTGATGGGGATGATGCCCTTACCATTGACCGAACCGAACTTTCGGATGGACGCTGGTTTCACCGTGATGAAATCCCCGCAGGGGATTCGGTGCTGTCTTTAACATGGACAATGATAGAAGCTTTCCGTGAAAATCGGCATATGGATGAGGTTATTGTATATTCATAAGATTCGCCACTAAACGGATGGCGCGCTGTTTACGCATATCGTTACGGTGTATTATAAATGCAATTCATAAACCTTTAGCGGTGTTCCAAAATGTTCTTCCGTACCGATGGGTGTAAATCCGAGCTTATTAATGACGACAATGGATGCTGCATTTTCCGGATAGCTCATGGCATGAACATGCCGTATGTTGAGTTTATTTTTTGCATGATGGAGGACCGCTTTACCCGCTTCGGTGGCATAACCTTTCCCCCAATAAGCGGGGTCATATGCATACAAAAGCTCCACCCGATCCTCAGGGATGGGGCGGATGCCGCAATGGCCAATAAGGTTCTTTGTTTCTTTTTCAATGACCGCATAAACGCCAAATCCATTGTTGCCAACGGCTCTAAAATGGTCAAGGAGTACGGATATTTCATTGGTGGTCATCACCTTGCCGCTGCCCAAATATTTTGTAACAATGGGGTTTGACATGATTTTTATATATTGAGCGGTATCTGCATCGTTAAACGGCCTGATTTCAAGCCTTGATGTGCATATCGTATTCACAAAGCCGCCTCCAATCTCATTGATTCTTGCGGTACTGCTTGATGAAAATCGGTATGTATTGAAACAGTTTATCACAAGTGTTGATTTTTGCATAACTATTTCTGTTTGAAAAATAAAGATGAATAACGGCATTCGCGTCAAAGTTATGATGTTAAAAAGTGCATTAATCATCCTTCATGAATTAAACAATTTGTTCATTGCGCTTCTTTCAAATGATGGGACGCCAAATAAGCATGATAGGCCGCGCGAAAACCTTTTGCCTTTTTTTGCGAAAGGGGAAGGATGCTGTTGTCTTTCATGGTGATGTCGTTGTTTTTTATCATACTGATATGCGCGAAGTTTACGAGGAAACTTTTATGCGGTTGGTAAAAATCAAAGCCTTGAACACGCGTTACAAGTTTATGCAGTGAACCATGAATCATATATTCATCAGAGCGTGTCTTAATTTTTATTTTACGGTTATAAAATTCAAAATACAATATTTGCGAAACGGGGATGCTTTTCATGCCCTTGTCTGTGATGAAATCCATCGAAAAAAAGTAAGGTTCTTTTTCTAAAAATACCATAATATGCTGTAACATTTGTTGCAGTGCTTGTTCTGAAATCGGGACTTCTATGGATGTCATGAGGGTTTTTGTTTGATTGCGGGTTTCTCCATGTTTGTTTAAAAATTTTTGCATCAACGCAACCAATATGTCTCGGTTTTCATGATTGACCAATACCAAATGATATGATGAAAAATCGGTATGCAGTACATCGTTATTGTCTATTTCATCAAGCGAAACCGCTGTAAACAGGGTGCCGACAAAAGCAGTGACGGTGGAGATGATCACTGCTTTTGATGCGGATAGGTTATAGGTTGCTATTTTGAATATGTCTGTACTCATTTTAATCCTTTTCATTTGTGGTTTTTGCGGCACTAATGATTTGCTGCACATCAGTGGTGTCTGATGCGTTGATGACCTTAACTGCGGATAAATCAACATTGGTGATGCCGTTTAGTTTTAAGATTGCGGCGATGTCCGGTTTGCCATCTGCGGTTAATGGAATAGATCCTTCCATTTTTTTTATCATACGGGTTTCCTCCTTCATTGTAAAGTCGTATTAATTGGCGATGTTGTATAGACTATAAAAATAATCTTTGCGTTCATACAGTTCGTCAAAGGTTCCGGTTTCTATTAATGTTCCGTCCTTCATGACCAAAATGTTGTCATATAATTTTAACAATGCCTTGTTGTACCTGTGCGTAACACTAATGGTCGTGAGTCCTTCTGTTTGCAATAAGGTGCGTTCAATATTTGCGGCTGTTTCATTGTCCAAACTTGACATTGCCTCATCGAACATCATGATTTCACTGCCTTTAATGAGCGCACGGGCAATCGCGATGCGTTGTTTTTCACCACCTGACAAGATATTGCCGCCTTCGCCGATTTTTGTAAAAAGTCCGTCCGGAAACTGGTCAATGACGTCGTTTAGTTGCGCTTTTTTAATAACATGCGCGATGACATCATCGTGATAGTCATGGGACAAGGTGATGTTGTTGTATAAAGAATCATCCAAAAGAAATATATTTTGATGCATCATCGTGACATGCTCATATAAATTTTTTCGGCAAATATCCCGCATTGCGACATCTCCGATGCACACATCACCATAATAATCATCGTAGTATCCCATGAGGATCTTTAACAATGTGGATTTTCCGCTGCCACTGGCACCAACGATGGCGTATTTTTTGCCATTTTCAAAGGTGTATGAAAAATTTTTAAGTACCGCATTGGCCGGTGCCGGCGGTTTATCAGGGAAGGGGACATCATATTGAATAATTTGCATTTGGGATAGTTCATCTTCTGATACATCCATGCCGTGCGCAGACAGCAGTGCCGCAATATCCAGTTCGCCGTTTGCGGTTTTCGGAAGTGCATCAAATCCACCTTCAGCATGCATGATGTGATTGTTGCCGGAAGACAGTCCCATGTTGGCGAGCACATCTTCCGCGGATTGTCCGGGTTCAAGTTGAATCATTTTTATTTGTGGTTTTTTAATGCTTTCAGGTGCTGCATCCGGGGTTGTCTTATATACATAACTGACATTATTTAAGGTGATGTTTTCTTTAAAAGACGCGATGGACTGTTTGTGCGTGTCTGTTTGAACATGCAGCAAATTTAATATTTTTGTGCGAACGGACTTGGTCGATTTAATGTCCGCAATATAGATGGTGAGCATATTAATCGGAGACATGATGCTGCCGGACAATCCGGCAATCGCAACCACCGCACCAATTGTAATATTTCCGGTGATGACAAAATAACCGGCGACCAAATACGTGATAATTTGTGATGCAATCATAAAGATCGCAGAAATGCTGCTGACATGAGCAGATACTTTGGCGGCATTCAGTCCTGCGCTTTGGACATCGGCAGCAGATGCAGAAAATTTATTTTTAACACGGTCTTGCACGCCAAATGTCTTGATGACTTCAAATCCATGTAGAAAATCTTTTGTTTTTTCATTTAATTGCGATAATTTATTCATGTGTTGTAAATTAGTTTCTGCGAGTTTTTTACCAAAAACAATGGGCAGAATGAGTGGCGGGGATGCCAACACCAGTGCAACCAGCGCGTTTACCGGGCTTAACAGTGTCATCGCACCGAGTGCAATCACGATTGTTACGATAAATTTCGTTGATTCAATGATCGCGTTAAAATATTTTGAATCCAGCAGCTTGATGTCATTGTTTAACAATGAAATATATTGGGCGGAATTTAATTGATGGAAAGATGCGATGTTGGTATTCATAATGGCAGCAAACACATCTTGTTTTAACCGGTAACTTGTTTTTGCAAGATAGGTGATGATGCTGCGTATGTTGAAATATAACGAAATGAACACCACAATCACGAAGATTAATGCAGTATAGACCGTGCCCATGAAGGCATCCATGTTTTGTGTGGTGATGGAATCAATAATATGCATCATTAATAATGAACTACCCGTCATGACGCTTTGGGTGATGATGCTGAGCAGTACGGTCATTATAAAAAGAAATGGATGTGCAAAAATATATTTTTTCATAGTGGCTCCTTTGGTGTTTAAAAAATGCCACAAGCAATCAAATAAATCGCTTGTGGCATGAATATAACAGGAGGTGCATATGTGTTCAATGGGTTTTGCACAACAGACAGGTTTTGATGCATAAGGTATGGTTTATACAAATCTCATTTGAATGTTTTTATGAAACAATAATTCATCATCGGCATGATAGCCTTGTGCGTTGTAAAACGCATGATTTTCGCTGTCCTCGTCATCTGTGGTGAGGTAAAAATCTTCAGCACCGTCTTTTAACAGTTCCGTTTCCATTCCTGCCAATAATCTGCGGCCAACACCGCGTCTGCGAAAATGATGATGAACAAACAATTCTTTAATGTCTGCGCTTGGTTTTTCATAACAAATACTGTGGATGATTTGTGCGCAACAAAAACCGATTAAATCTTCTTTGTATTCAGCCACAATGACATGCTCGTTGGTCTGTTCATGAAAAATCTCGCGCATGCGTGTTTGTGTCGTCGCATTTTTACCGTTAAACTGTTCGTTGAGTATTAATAATTGGGGCAGATCTTCTTCGTCCATTTTGCGAATGATGATGTCATTGGGACTGGATAAAATATCTTGCGGTGCTTCGGTATTTTGCGGCAGTGATTGCGGTTCATAACTTTTTGCATAATCAATAAAAAGATTGTACCACTTGTCATGCGTGAAAACATTACGTACATCCCGCGGGTCAAAATAATACCCCATGATGAGGTTTTGAATGATGGCTTCAAGAATCAGGCATTCCCGCAAATATTCATCGCGAAACATGGATTCAGTGTCATTATTCATTTTTTCATTGATGCCGTCAATGGCATATCGGTAGATGGGGTTGTTTTTTCCCAAAAGATACCCTACGCGCTCCAGGCAATTGATGCCTTCTGCCATGTCTTTTGCGGACAGCTTTCCCTTATAATTGATACTGCGTTCCCCGCCAAGCAAGATATTGTCCACACTGGTTTCAAGGATTTTTGCCAGCGGGATTAAGATTGCTGTATCCGGCAGTGCTTCACCGCGTTCCCATTTTGAAACGGCTTGAAACGATATATTTAAGGCGGCACCCAACTCTTTTTGGGTCATTTGTCTGCGTTTTCTGTGTTCCGCAATTTGTATGCCGATGCGTTTTGGATTAATGCTCATAAAAAACAACTCCTTTATACGATGCATTAAACTGTTCGCGCGTGATGCGGTATGTGCATGCATCATAAAGTTGGCCTTTAACGCGGCGGATATTTTTAATGCGCTCGGTTTCTTCAAAACCAATACTTTTTGCCAGATTGATCATGGGATCGTTGCCGGACCATGTTTGGGTATAAAGAGCATCCGGTGATGATTTGTGAAAATGGTACGCAATCCATGCAATAAGCGCATTTTTTCCATAACCATGTCCGCGTGCATCTTGCGGCGGAATACCAATACCCACTGCACCCATCAGCGGTGATTCGTTCATTGTATAATAATTTACACTGCCAATATGTCTGCCGGTTTCGGTGATGATGCGAAGCCGGTAGTATATCGGTGGTGGATTATTGATAGTTTTTAATAATTGCGTGCGCGCCGTTTCTATGCAAAAATTTGCATCATCTTCCCATGGCGAATCCCAATCCATCCATTCGGTATCCACGGTTTGCCAATATTGCTCTTCCGTTAAATCACTTTCAATCATCGGTCTTAATATGATGTTTTGATATTGAACCATCTGCGTTTGCTCCTTTATGTTTATGGTCATGGGTAGGCGCGCGAAACATTTGCGCAACAAATTTGACAACGCGCGCGTTGTTTGCGCGCTAAACCAACCTTGGCTGCTTGGCCGGGCAGCGGTTTGCCGCGACCAGACCGATTTGTTACGCCGCCATTGGTGGCATGGATTGAATTATAATTGAATATGTCACATTAATAAATAACGCAGTGGTTTAACCGTATGTTTGGCGCTCAACTGGCGGTAGAAATCTATGGATGTTGTTTGTTTTTGGCGGCAATGCGTACAGCATATAGACATGCAAAGGGGTTGTGGTGCGAAAAATTTCTTCGCGCCACAACCCCTTTAATATTTATAAAAATTTATGCTTTTCCGGCGGAGCCGAACTGCTCAAACTTTTCTTTTACTGTTTTCTTAATGGCTGCGGCACCCGGCGCGAGTAATTTTCTCGGGTCAAAGCCTTTGCCTTCTTTGTCTTTTCCTGCTTCAATGTATTCGCGTGTTGCAGCTGCGAACACAAGCTGACATTCGGTATTGACATTAATCTTTGCGACACCTAAACTGATGGCTTCTTGAATCATCGGCAGCGGAATGCCCGTACCGCCATGCAGTACCAATGGCATACCACCGGTCAACGCGTGGATTTGTTTTAAAACGTCAAAGTTTAAACCCGTCCAGTTTTCCGGATACACACCATGAATGTTTCCGATGCCTGCGGCCAGAAAATCAATACCGAGATCCGCGATGGTTTTGCATTCTTGCGGGTCAGCGACTTCGCCGGCACCAACTTTTCCGTCTTCCTCACCACCG
>Ga0209755_10005691_pt1 | contig 14070 bp, 17 predicted proteins | sample TergutCo191P1_FD_187301 | JGI IMG/M metagenome (GOLD analysis project Ga0209755, IMG submission 187301) | Cornitermes sp. P1 segment gut microbial communities from Petit-Saut dam, French Guiana - Co191P1 (SPAdes) (version 2) | ecosystem: Host-associated > Arthropoda: Insects > Digestive system... | reverse complement strand
TGTAGCGCGAAAAGCGCGCAAATACCCTTGCTGACGTGGCTCCCTGACGCAATGGCCGGCCCAACTCCTGTTTCTGCCCTTATACATGCGGCTACCATGGTAACAGCTGGCGTTTACTTAATGGCAAGGCTGTCTTTGCTCTTCTTTTCCGTATCTGAAATAATGATTTTAGTGCTTTTGATTGCGTTGGCAACATCTCTTTGGGCCGCTATCACAGGCTTGCTCCAGCACGATATTAAAAAAGTTTTAGCTTACTCCACGGTCTCGCAGCTGGGCTTTATGTTTATGGCGGCCGGCGTTGGTGCTTTTGATGTGGCTATTTTCCATGTGTTCACGCATGCGTTCACAAAGGCAGCCCTATTCTTGGGCGCAGGCTCGGTTATACACGCTTTGGGTGGCGAGCAGGATATTCGCAAAATGGGGGGCCTTGCATTTAAGCTCCCTTCAACGTTCTTTATTATGCTTTTTGCATGGGCCAGTTTAATAGGCTTGCCGGGCTTGGCTTGCTTTTGGAGCAAAGATTTGATTTTGGAAAACCTTTATGAGATCGGGCCCATCTTCTATTATGCTGCGCTTTTCACAGCTTTGCTCACTGCTGTTTACATGACACGTTTGATGGTGCTGGTATTCTTTGGCAAGTTTAGAGGAGAGCTGCACACTGCGGATCATATGCACGAATCTCCGTTTATCATGCAACTTCCGATGTGGATTTTGGCTGCAGGCTGTATTTTTGCGGGTTTTGCGCCAATCACAGAAGGGCACTCGGAGGTGTTTTTTGCCATATCCGGTACGGCTGTTGCTTTAATAGGGCTTATGTTTGCGTGGATTTATTTCAACAAGAAAGTTCCAAAATATAACGGGAGCGATGAGCTTGCCGGCTTTGCTAAAAAGTGGACATTGCTGTTTGATTATCTGCATTTTGCGTGCGGAATATTGCCTGCGCGCATCTCCATATTTATTTTAGATTTGGCGCAGAGATTTTTGCGCATCACTATGATGACTATAGGCGTTATCCCCATTATTTGCGCCGAAGGCTTGCGATTTATGCAGGCGAACAGGTTGCGCATGCAGCTTGCGGTGACTGTTATCAGTTCTGTTCTTTTGGCTTATTTGCTGGTGTTTTTTATAAGGTGAAATCATGTTAATATCGCTTTTGCTCATTTTGCCTTTTGCCTGCTCCTTCTTAATGCTGGCTACGTCTTCAAGGGATGTGAATTCCGCTTTTCGCATGGGGCTTTCCTTCACTGCCATGCCGCTTGTTTTGGCAACTGCGCTTGTTTTGATAGGCGGGCAGCAAACGGATAGCATCGTTTGGTTTTCTTTTTTGGAAATAGATTTGGGATTTTCCTTATATGGGCACGGACTTTCGCTTTGGATGGCATGGCTCACTTCTTTGCTGTGCTTTTTGGCTTTTGCCTATTTTAGAAATGCCCAGAGTTTTGGAGTAAAGAAATTTGCGGTGGGTTTGCTTGCGCTGGAAGGTACAATGATAGGAGCGTTTTTATCCGCTACAAATCTGGTGCAGTTTTTGTTCTTCTTTGAAGCGATGATTTTGCCGACCGCTGTTCTAATCGCTTTGTACGGAGGCTTTAAAAGGCGGCGCGCCGTTGTAACATTTTCTCTTTATACTTTAACAGGCTCCATTCCCTTGCTCTTTGGCACATGGTATTTAATAATAAAAGCCGGCAGCGATGATGTTCTCGCTTTGGTAGAAGCTTTGAGAACCCTGCCCGTTGCTACGCAAACTTCTCTGTTTATCGCATTTGCGATTACATTCGCCGTGAAAACCCCCGTGTTTCCATTCCATGGCTGGCAGGGCATAAGTTATTCTGAGGCTCCATATTCGCTTTCTGCGGTTCTTTCCGGAGCTATGGCAAAGGTTGGAATTTTTGGCTTTGCCGTATGGACAATTCCGATATTTGATATTGATTACAAATATTGCTTAATATCCATTGCGCTTTTCTCCGCGCTTTACGGAGCGGCCCTTGCGTTAAAGCAGATAAATATAAAAAGGCTTTTGGCGTTTAGCTCCATGTCTCATTTGGGGCTTGCACTAGCCGGCTTGTTCTGCCTTGATGATGTTGTGAATGCTGGAGTTGCCGTTATGCTGGTGGGGCACGGTTTAACGGCAGGCGGGCTCTTTTTCTTTGGCGGCATTGCGCAAAAATGGACCGGCAGCACAAATATAAAATCCTTTGGAGCTTTTGCCTCAACAAATCCTGTTTATGCTTCTATTTTCGGTTTCTTGAGCATTGCGGCGGTGGCGGTTCCCTGTACAATTGGTTTTGTCGGAGAGTTTTTGATTTTGCAGGGTTTATTTGATTCCGGCTTTGCGTTTTTTGGCGTGATAGGCGGTATATGCATTATATGCTCGGCAGCTTATATGTTAAGACTGATCAAAAATGTGCTGTTTGGGCCGGTTCCGGAAAATCCGAACAGGGCGAATGTTTCGCTTTCCAGATTTGAAGGCATTGCTGCTGTTCCGATTATTGTTTTGATTCTTTATTTCGGTTTGCATCCTGCTCCTATTTTGAATTCTTTTGAGGTAGAGGAAAAAAATAAAGCTTTGACCGAAGCCGAAATGCAGGAATTTGAAAAATTTTTAGAATCTTTATTAGAAGATATGGAAAGTGCGGGATTTGTACCGGAAAGTGATAGCCTGGAGGAAGAGAGCGATGAGCAGTGAAACTTCTCTTTTTTATGATTTGAAAATCCTTTTGCCGGTTGCTATGCTTTCTGCGGGCGGAATATTTGCTCTTATTTCCGAGTCTTTTTTAAGCCAAGACGCTAAGCACAAAGCTTTGCCTTGGATAAATATTTGCTTTTTAGCTTTTGCGGCTTATACCGTTAAAATAATTTCCGGAAACTTTGCTGATCCATGGAATTTATTTTCAATAAACCACGTTAAGGAAATTTTTCTTTATGCGATTATTCTGTGCTCCGCTATTGGGACCGGAGCTTTGCAGAACACTTTGAAGAAAAAAAATACCGAATGCGGAGAAGCTTATTCGCTTCTTATGCTGTCTGCTGCCGGCATCATGCTAATGGTTCTTTCCACGGATTTAATGCCGCTGTTTTTGGGGATGGAGCTGGCTTCTTTCCCGATTTACGCTCTTATAGCGATGAATCGCCATTCAAAAGAGAGCAATGAAGCTGCTTTTAAATATTTTATAAGCGGTGCTGCTTTGAGCTCAGTGTTTTTGTATGGAATTGCCATGTTCTACGGAGCGACCGGCAGCACTTTTATTGGCAGTGATGTTTTACCCGGCCGTGAAATTATTTATCAGATAGCGATTTTTATGCTTTCTTTGGGATTGCTGTTTAAGGTTGGCGCATTCCCTTTGCATTTTTGGGTTGCAGATGCTTACATGGGTGCGCTCGCCGCTGTTACCGGTTATATGGCGGCAGTGGTGAAGATTGGCGCGTTTTTGGCTTTGGGAACGGTGTGGTTTAGCCTGTATGAGAGTTCTGCGCCTGTTGTTATTGCTCGCGAAGCGGTTTTGTTTTTGTGTTTGGGCGTGGCTTCTATTGCGATTGGCGCGCTTACGGGTTTGGCGCAAATTTCCGTAAGGAGAATCTTGGCGTTTAGCGCAGTTGCGAATGCCGGTTTTATTTTGCTGGGTTTTTGCTATCCGTATTTTGCCGGTTTGCCTGAATTGGATTTGAGTTCTGCGTATTATTTTCTGCTGATTTATGCGATAGGTTCAATAGGCGCATTGGCGGGCATTTCTGCGTTTATGAATTGCGATTACGATAACCTGGACGATTTGCGTGCCGCAGCGCGCAAGAGCCCTTATCTTGGCGTTTGCATAAGCTTGTGCTTGGCATCGCTTGCCGGTTTGCCGGTTGCGGCCGGTTTTTTAGCCAAGTTCAGAATTTTTGCAAGCTTTGTGAGCGCGTCTTTTGAAACCCCGGTAGTTTGGGGCATAGCGATAGCGGCCTTTGTGCTTGCCGTTATTTCTGCTGCGTATTATATTCGCATAATCTACGCTTTGTGGAGTTATTCCAACTATGCTCCGGTGCGGAAGCGTGGAGTGAAGGTTTCGTCTTTGCTCAGCGTAACTGTTGGAATGGCTACGATATCGCTATTGGCACTGGTGATATGGATGCCGATGTAATTAAAAATACTTCTCCGGATTCACGTTGTTTCCATTTATGATTATTTCGTAATGTAAATGCGCAGAAGTTGAATTGCCGGTGCTGCCCACAAAACCTATAACTTCGCCTTTGCGCGCAAAACCTCCCTTTTTCGTTGAAAGACGGGCTAAGTGCGCATAGAGAGTTACAATTCCGCCGTGATCTATCTGAACCATAAGACCCAAATCTCCCTTATCCCCTGCGAAAATAACCTTGCCGCTCGCAGTGGCGAAAACGGGCTCATTCAGGGGAGCTGCGAAATCCACAGCTTTGTGCTCTTCCGAATAATGCTGGCTGATTACTCCTCCCATAACAGGGAGCATATTTGGGAAAATATCCAGATTTTGCTTGTTCAGGCTTATCTCATTTTCAAAATCCGTATCTAGCTGAACCTTTTTGGAAGATATGTGCATAAGACGGTTTTTGTCTAAAATAGAGCGAATCCTGTTTGAATCATTTTCCAAATATGTTTCCAGAATATTCTGTATCTGGGTCTCTATGGCGTAAATAGAGTCAAGGTCAGAAAAAGCAACTTCATATTCTACATGCCGCTCCATTAACCATTTGTTGTCTGCCTGGAGTTTCCAGGAATTTGCCAGCTGCATGTTTATTTCTGCAAATTTCCAAATAAATATGCAGAGCAAAATTGCGGTGACACAGATAAGCCATGTAAACAACTTAATCCAAATCCTTCTAATGCGGTATGTTTGGACCTTTGTTGAGCCTTCCGGGATTATTTGTATGGTGTACAGATTTTTCATATTCCGTTTACTACCTGTTGAATGCGGGTTAAGTCGTCATAAGAAGAATAACTTATTATCAAAGTGCCTTTTTGAGGATTTTTAGGTGAGCTTTTGCACTCAACTTTTGTTCCGAAAGCGTTTTGCAAATTATTCAAAAAATTCTGCATGTCAGGGCTTATGGCGCTTGCAGTGCCACTACGCGAAGCTACCTTTAAGGTTGGCTTTTTGGCAAGATCCTCTGCCTGTCTAACAGAAAGCTTATTTTCAATGATGCTTTGCGCCGCCTTTAGGGGGTCGCTTATATTTGGGGAGAGCAATGAGCGTGCCGCTCCTGCCGAAAGAAGTCCCTCTGCAATCCAGTTTTTTACCTGCTCCGGCAAGTTCAGCAAACGGAGCGAGTTTGTAATCGCGGTTCTGGATTTGCTGAGCCGCGTAGCTAAGTCTTCGTGGGTGTAACCGTGAGATTCCAAGAGTTTCTGATATGAAGCAGCCGTCTCTATTGGGTCTAGGTCTTCACGTTGGATGTTCTCAATGATTGCCCACTCCGCCATTGTTTTGTCTGAGAGCAAATCAAAAACTCTTGCTTCAATTTCGCTTAAGCCGGCAATTCCGGCAGCTCTCACTCTGCGTTCTCCGCTCACAATTTGATAGCGGCCTGCGCTTTTGCGCAGCAAAATGGGTTGCAAAAGCCCTTGCAATTTTATGCTTTCGGCAAGCTCATGCAAGGCATCTTTGTCAAAATTCTTGCGGGGCTGGAATGGATTCGGATCTACAAGGTTAAGAGAGATTTTTGTCACATCGCCGGCTTTTTCCGTAATATTTGCGGAATGGTCGCGTAAAATATCGTCCAATCCTCTTCCTAAACCCATAGCTTTTTTACCCATTTGCAGTCTCCAAAATTTCTTCTGCCAGGCTCATATAAGCTTGGCTTCCTGCGCTTTGAATGTCATAAAGCAAAACAGGCTTGCCATGCGAGGGAGCTTCTGCCAGTTTTACATTGCGAGGGATTATTGCGTTAAATACTTTGCCCGGGAAATTTTTGCGAAGCGAATCCACAACCTGTTTTGCGAGCGAATTTCTGGTGTCGCACATCGTGAGAAGCGCGCCGTCAATTTTCAAATTTGGGTTCAGATTGTTCTGCACCAGCTTTATGGTATTCAAAAGTTCAGCTACACCCCTAAGCGCAAAATATTCGCACTGAACCGGTATAATAACGCTGTCTGCCGCTGTAAGGGTATTTATGGTCAGCAAGTTCAAGCTTGGCGGAGCATCTATTACAATGTATTCGTAATTGCCTTCTACGGTTTTGATAAGCCTTTGCAGCCTGCGCTCTCTGCTCATTGCGTTCACAAGTTCCATTTCCAGCTTTGCAAGGCCTGGACTGGAGGGTATAATGCTCAGGTATTCAAGCCTGCATTCCGGGTTAGTTGGCTTTATAATCTGGGACAACCTTTCAATGGTGGCTTCTCCGGGAACTTCAGTTAGGGTTAGAGCTTCGTAGATGTCTTCTTCCTGGGTATCGTTTATGCCTATGCTTTGGCTTGCGTTAGCCTGTGGGTCAATATCTATTAAAAGCGTTTTTTTCTCAAAAATCGCAAAACAGGCGGCCAAATTGACCGCCGTTGTTGTTTTTCCAACTCCGCCTTTTTGGTTGCAAATAGCTATCGTTTTAGGCATCAGGATAAATAACTTAGAAAATTATCCGGCAGAGCTGGCAATTTTTTCTATATTATGCTCTGAACATTGAATTTTTAGAGGTTAAAAAAATGGCAAACAAATCCAATGGCGAACTTACGCACTTGAGTTCCTCTACAGTTATAGAGGGAGATATAAAGTTGGATAACGACATTCGCATAGCAGGCAATGTTACTGGCTCAATTGACACGAAAGGCGCGTTGATAGTTGAGCAGACCGGTAAAATAAAAGGTGAGATAAAAGCGAGCGCTGCTACCATTGCCGGCAAAATACACGGCAATATAGAGTGCGATGGCTTAATGATACTGGAAAGCCGTTCCAGTTTTGTTGGCGATATAAAAACTCGCCAAATAGTTATAAACGAAAGCGCCGAATTCCAGGGAACTTGTGCAATGCCGGTTAGCGAAGAAGATTAAATTTATACAATTTGTCTCCCCTCCTAACCAATTCTCTTACCGGCATTGAAAATAAACTGGCTTTTTGAACTTTAGAAACACATTCTCCGTTTTCTCTGAGTTCTTCCGCTTTTTGCTCCACTACTCCGGTGGTAGGTCCGATTATTAGCACGTCTTCACCGGCTGATAGCTCTTCTCCGGTTTCAAATATTATTTCGGCCACATTTATTTTTGAAAAATAGTTTGTAACCTTGCCCAAATAGGTCTTTGTTCTTGCTGCTTTTGTTCCGTGAACATCAGACCACTGCCCAAGCTTGTGCCCCAGGTAGTAGCCATCCCAAAAACCTCTGTTGAAAACCGTGGAGAGCTTTTCTTTTAAGGCCAGCTTTTCTTCTTTTGTTAAAGTCTTTTCTGCGGCCTGTTTGTAGCATTCAACGGTTGTTTTCACATATTCCGGGGAGCGTGCCCTGCCTTCTATCTTTAATATGCTAACTCCGGCTTCTATAATTTTGTCAACAAACTCAATTGCGCATAAATCTTTTGGAGACATTATGTATTTGTTGTCTATAACAAGCTCTTCGCCTGTTTCCATATCCTTTGCCAGATAGCTGCGGCGGCAAATCTGAAAGCAGTCCCCTCTGTTTGCGGAATGGTTGTAGTGGTGCAAGCTCAAATAGCATTTACCCGAAATAGCCATGCAAAGAGCGCCGTGGCAGAAAATTTCGATTTTCACCAAATTGCCGGAGGGCCCCTTTATCTGTCTTTTCTCTATTTCCTTTATTATATCTGTCACTTGAAAAATGGTCAGCTCTCTGGCTAAAACCATAACGTCGCAAAAAGCGGAGAAAAATTCCACGGCTTCTATGTTTGAAATATTCAGTTGCGTGGACGCATGAAGCTCTATTCCTTTTTTGCGCGCATAGCTCAGCACTGCCATGTCTGAGGCTATTATGGCATCAATTCCGGTTGCGGCATCAACTATTTGCCGCATTCTCTCCATCTCTCCGTCATAAATCACGGTGTTCAGCGTTAAATATGATTTTACATGTTTGTCTTTGCAAATAGCGATTATTTGCTCCAAATCTTCCAAGCTGAAATTTATTGAGTTTCTGGCTCTCATATTTAAATTCTCAACACCGAAATAAACCGAGTTTGCCCCTGCGTTTATAGCTGCCATAAGAGATTCGTAAGAGCCTGCGGGGGCTAGTATTTCACACATAACGCAATCTCGTGTTTTTCTTTGTATGGTCCTTGCAGGTGCCATATTTTTGCGTTAGGGTATGAATTGCTTCTTAAAATGGAAAAAAACTCTCCGCCCATGCATTTATAATAAGCTTCTTTTTTTGTCCACAAATTGTAAAATATTTCCGCTTCGCTCGTTATTTCGCTCGGAGCAAAAAATCTTTTGGAAATAGCCTCAAAATTTCTGTTGCGATAAAACTCCAAATCTACGCCAACCTCAAGTTCTTTGGAATAAGCGAGAATGTGCTTTCCTTGGCTGTTGCTCCAGTTCACAAATCCTTGCCCCTCAGGTAAATATGGCTTGCCCAGCGGGCTATATTCTATCTGCGGAAAAATATTGCTAAAGCCTTCGCCTTCGGGCATAATATATATATATACGGAAGCCTCCGGGCAGCGCAAAATCATCCAAGGCTCGGTAAACATAATGGAGATAAGGGGATTCGAACCCCTGGCCTATGCATTGCGAACGCATCGCTCTACCAACTGAGCTATATCCCCAAGGTAGATGTAATTTAGTAAATTCCCAATATGGCACAAATTCTTTGCACGTTAACCGGCAAACAGGTAAAAAAAATAGATTCAGCCCTGTTTTTCGCCGTAGAAAAATACATAATAGATTCCGGCTTGGGCGCAGACAAAGACAGTTTTGAAACAATTAAAAAACGTTTGCATAATCCTCCGATTTTAACCCCGAGCGAATTTGCGGAAGAGTGCATATACGTAATTTTAGCCGGTGGGTTCAGGCAAAAAATCGCAAAGCGAAAATTTGGCGAAATTATGGATTTTATATATGCCAACGGCAATGTTTGCGAGAAAAAATTACTGCCTATTTTTGGAAACGTGAATAAAATACGAGCGATAATAAAAATTTGGAATGATCGTGAAAATTACCGCAACAAATTCTACGAATTAAAAACAGATGCTGAAAAATTAACATATCTGGCAACCCTCCCTCACATTGGCGAGATAACCAAAAATCACATAGCCCGCAATCTGGGCATTAACGTTGTTAAGCACGATGTTTGGATTCAGCGATTGGAATCTGCGCTGGGCGATAAAATGTTTGCGCAAATTGAAAAAGCAACGGGATTGAACAGGGGATATATTGATGTTGTGTTGTGGAAAGCATGCCAAATTGGGATTTTTACTATATTCCACACGTGAGATTTCTGTTAGCTGCCGCTTTTTTGCTTTTGCTTGCTTGCGATGAGGAACCTGGCCCAAAGGCTGAGAATCCTGTGGAACGCGTGCCCGGGCAGATAATGGTTTACAACAGTTGCGGAATTTCCGGGGCGGCAGAGCAGGCGTGGGAAGTTTTGCGAGCAAAAGGCTTTGATGTTCTAAAAGACAATGATCTGCGCTGGGCAAATTACGAAGAGACCATTGTAGCTATTCGCAATCCTCACTGGGGAGGCTATAATCAGCTAAAAGCGGCTTTGGCAACGGAAAATTTTATAGTTTTGCTGAATGAAGAGAGCGGAGACATAGGCGCGACGGTTTTTTTAGGCAGAGACTATAAAAAGGTATTGAAAATGAATAGGGGCAAATTATGAAAAGATTTCCTGCGAGCATAAAAATAGGAGCGCGAGTTTTGTTTGAACTGAGCGCAGAGAATGTTGAGCTTTTGGATTTGCGAAAGCTCTCAGGCGTTGTGGATTGGTACTTAGTGGCAAGTTGTGAAAGCAGCGCGCAAATGCAAGCCATATTAAACGAATTGCAAAAAGCCTACAAACAAGCCGGAGGCGAGCCGGCAAGCATAGAGTATAAGGAGCAGACTCGCTGGGCAGTCCTGGATGCCGGTGACATAATGGTTCATTTATTTGAGCAGAGCCGCAGAGAAGAGATTGCATTGAGCGAGCTGTGGAGCAAGGCGAAGCCAACCATGCTGGCCGCAGACGATTTCACAGCAGGGGCAACCATTGCGGTCACGCCTACTGACGAATTCGTTTAAAACGGGATGCCTATGCCAAAATTAAGGTCATATATCAGAGAGCAAACTCCTGAAATGCAGCCATAGCCAACTCCGGTATCGGAGTAAATGCTTATGTAGGCAAATTTATATGAATAACCGAAATAGCCCGTAAAATCATACCAAAAGGCACTGCCTTTAGTTTTTGGCGTATTATCTCCTTCTTCAAAATCAACGCCCCAATCCCAATCTTTTATAGAAAGGTAAAAAGCACCGAACTGTGGCTGCAAATACAAGCCTTCTCCTCTCCCGCTAGGGTAATGGCGCAATCCAAAGTCACTGCCTGCCCTGTAGAATTTCGTTTCGCCTAAAAAACTGTTATTAATCCACAGGCTGGGCTTAACTATTAACGCGTTGAATAAATTGAACGGGATCTCAACCGTTGAGTATATCATGGGTATGCCCATATCAAGACCTGCTACAAGAGCAACGGGATGCAAATAAACAGATAGCCTTGTATTAGGATGCTTGGGATTCTGAATATTCTGAAAATCCTGAGGAGCGTAATGGTATTGGTCTTCCTGAGGGACTTGGGAAGCTTGGGGTTCCTGATAGTCTTGCGCATTTACCGCTAAAACCGCTAAAAAAACGAGAGCCATGGTGTTGTGAAGTATTTTCATAAGACTTAATATAGTAAAATGGCATACAAATGATTGACTAGAACTTTATAGCTTGGTTAGCTGCTAATGAATAAATCAGCGTTTACTATTTTTTCAAAGTGGATATTCCGGCGATTTTCCTGTGGGTGCAGTTTGCTGTTCTGGGAGCATGCTTTGGCAGCTTCTTCAATGTGCTCATATACAGAATGCCGCGCGAAATGTCTTTGATAAAGCCCGGCTCGCATTGCCCGGCATGCAAGCGCAAAATCGCAATTTGGCATAATATTCCGGTTTTAGGCTGGTTTATTCTGGGCGGTCGCTGCGCAAATTGCAAAGAATCGATTTCCATTAAATATCCGGCAGTTGAATTTCTGGGAATGTTGCTGGGATTTATCGCCGCATTGCTTGCAAACGGGGATTGGGTGAAGTGCATAGCTTTATTCTGGTTGATAGTTACTCTGATTCCGATTTTTGCCATAGATTTTAAATATCTGCTTTTGCCCGACACTGTTACAGTAGGTGGAATTTTGCTCGGTTTTGCATTGTCTTTCTGGTCTATCGGGTGGCTAACTTCGCTTGTAGGCATTGTGGTGTGCGGCGGCGGCTTGTTTCTGTTTTCCTTTATCTGCTCAAAAATTCTTAAAAAAGAAGGCATGGGTTTTGGCGATGTAAAGCTCCTTGCAGGTTTTGGCGCAATTATGGGAGCAGAGCTTGCCGGCATATCTTTAATAATAGGGGCCTCGCTTGCTCTTGCCGTAACTATTCCATACAGGCTTTTAACCAAAAAAGACATGAAGTCGCCTTTGCCCTTTGGCCCGTTTCTGGGGCTTGCCGCACCGATTTCTTACCTGCTTGGCGATGATATTTTAGATTTTATCACTGGTGGCCCATAAAAAATTCCAAATCCAAAAATCTTTAAGCTCCGCTGGGGAATCATACATCGCATACAGTCCTTGAATTTTCAAAACCAAATATGCACTGCGATTCCTGCAGCAATCAATCCGCCTCCTATTGTGAGACCTATGTTCCTCAGTTGCTGCGCATCGTTGGATTTTTTCAAAGCGTTTTCGTAATCTTCGCCTTTGTGCATTTTTTTGTAGTCATCGTATAGCTTGTTGGCGTGGATATGCTGGTATATTCCGTATCCGAGCACGGCTGCACCGATGATGTCTAGGCTTAGGGCGATGTAGAATGGTGTGTTGGATTTCTTTTCTAATTGAGAGTTGAGAGTTGAGAATTGAGAATTATCGCTTAGCTTCTGTTCTTCGACTGCAAAGTTTTCCTTATTCTTCATTCTCAATTTTATCCACAGGCAAGTGCGAAAAAAGTTCCGGCGCTTTCTGCCTTATCGTTGCCAGCAATCCCATTATGTCTTTGCTTTCGGTTACAAAGCTTCCGAGCAAGTTTCCGCTCATTGACTCGTACAGTTCTATGGTTAGTGTTAGCATTTCTCCGAATTTGCCGATGAATCCCTGCGTTATGTATTCTGCACCTATTGCTCTGCCAATTTCTACTGCACAGCTTTCAGCTAGGCATTCTCTTGCTTCTTCGTCTGGGGGCAAAAGGGAGATTATGTTGTCTCTTGTCAGGATTGAGTATCCTGTTCTTGGCAAGGTTTCTCGTGCTCTTGTTCGGAGTTCATCGGTTAGGTGGCGGTATTCGGATAGTTCCAGAGGGATGTCATCTCTGCTGGGGACTATTTCGAGGACTGCTACGGTTTTTTGGGCGTAGGCCATAGCAGTGAGAAGGATGGCGAGGAGAAGGAATTTGGTTTTCATAAATGTTTTCTAGACCTATTATCTGCGACGCAAAAATTGAATGGGTAGCGCTTTTTGCATACGTACTACGCATATTTCTATATAACGTTTCATATACTCTTTTGAACTCTGCGTTATATATTTTTCATAACATACAATGTCTCCTTTCAGATAACGCATCACTTGGTCCTTAGAAAACTTCGTTGGACTTTTTAAATAACATATTATGCGTTGTTGCGCATAATGCATAATGTGATTTGCAGAGGAAACAGTTAAAACACCTGCATAACGTTTTATGTAATTCACGGAAGAAGCAGTTAGATGTTTTGCATAATGCGTTATGCCAGCTTTTGTATAACGTATTATTTGCACCTTAGAAGATTCCGCTTGATGTTTTGCATAAAGCATAATATTTACTTTTATACTGGACAATGGCAACACAGATTTACTGTTGCGCTGCTGTTTGGTCGTAATTGGTTGAGTCATACATTTTCTCCATTTCCCTGCTAGTTTGTTTTTATCCTAATCAAATCTCCGCAAGGAGAATGAGATTTGACAAGGTTCGCGCCACAATGGCGCAAACTCTTTAGTCCTTCAAGCACCTCACAGAATACAGGGCCGACTTATTGTCGTTGCCCCTGATCACATAGCTGTTGCAACAGTCCATGTCCCGGGACCAAGCGTTGCTAGCACTGCCCTCCGAGCTACTCCACCAGCGGCCGGTGAAGAATAAGCCATTTTTGGAACCAGAGGCAAAGTAGTAGCCGCCCGGGAGGGCCGAAAAGCCGAAGTTATCCTTGCCTGGAATAGGGCTATACATAGTATTCGTGGTCCACTCGCTCGTTGCCTTCAATTTTGTCCCTGATGTTATGGAATCCGCATAATTGACTAAAGTTGACCAGTCGGCATCGCTAGGGATATGCCATCCGGAAGGGCAAATGCCACGATGTTTGGCTGGGGCAGTGAAACTGTTGGTATTATACGTAGCTTCAATATCCATAGCCGTAGCCCAATTATATAAACGACCATAGGTAATGCAATTGGATGCTGTGCCACTATAACACACATCAGTGCTAACGTCAGGAACGTCGTAATTCAAGTTTTTGGCCATCCAGGTCTGGGTTCCTATCAAAACAGCCTCGTAGCTGTCACCTTCGTAAGGCACTGGGGTTTTCAAGTATATTTTATCGCCGGTTCTGCATTCATACAGATCCGGATCAAAAAACTCCGGCCTTGCGCCGCATTGTGCCCAAGCAACACTGGAACTCGAAGAATTTTGCTCTATACTAGAAGAGCTGGATTGCGCAAATGAACTGCTACTGAATTCTATACTTGAAGAAGACGAATTTCCTCCTCCGCTTGATGACGGCCACGGCGCATCTGCTCTTTTGTCGGGGTCTATGGACTCAAAATTGCCCGAGCATGAGAAAAAGAGTGCGAAGCTCAAAGCGAAAAATATGAACTTAGAGTTGTTCATGGGGAACTCCTTTGCGAAAAAATATGTAACTGCCTGAAAAGTAAAGAGTTACAGAT
>Ga0209755_10005690_pt1 | contig 14073 bp, 13 predicted proteins | sample TergutCo191P1_FD_187301 | JGI IMG/M metagenome (GOLD analysis project Ga0209755, IMG submission 187301) | Cornitermes sp. P1 segment gut microbial communities from Petit-Saut dam, French Guiana - Co191P1 (SPAdes) (version 2) | ecosystem: Host-associated > Arthropoda: Insects > Digestive system... | reverse complement strand
TGGGGTGGATGTGCTTATTGTGGATACTGCCGGGCGTTTGCATAATAAAAAGAATTTGATGGAAGAGCTTAAGAAGATATTCCGTATAGTTTCGGCTCAGTATGGGGAGGCGCGGCGCGAGGTTTTTTTGGTGCTGGACGCTACTACCGGGCAAAATGCGGTTCAGCAGGCTAAGTTGTTTAAGGAAGCGGCGGAAATTACGGGGATAGTGCTTACAAAGTTGGACGGTACTGCTAAGGGTGGGGTTGTTGTTTCTATTAAGAATGAGCTGGATATTCCTGTTAGGTATGTTGGTGTGGGGGAAGGGATTGACGATTTGCAGCCTTTTGATGCGGAGGTTTTTGCTCGGGCTTTGGTTTGATGGGGGGTGTGGCAGTTGGTGACTCACAGTCACCAACTGAATTGGAGGCATACATTCATATGGAAAATTTTGACGCAATGGCAAAGAAATTTGATACTGATAGAAGAATCGAAAGGGCAAAGGCTATATCTGACGAAATTCGCCTACAAGTATTGGATGGAAGAAATAAATCCGCTTTGGAATATGGTTGTGGAACAGGTCTTATAGGATTTCAATTAATATGTGATTTCAAGTCTATGCTTTTCGTAGATTCCTCTGTAGGCATGATAGAACAGGTGAAGCAAAAGCTACTTAACGCCGGTAAGCCGGCAGATAGTGCTATTTTACATGACTTCATGGAAAGTGTGCCTCAAAATATAAATGTTGATTATATTTTTTCGTCATTGGTATTGCACCATATTAAAGATACAAAAACCATATTATCCCGTTTGTACAGTGTGCTGAATAATGAAGGGCATTTTTTTATGGTGGATATAAACACAGATGACGGTGGTTTTCATGCGAAATATCCAGATTATGATGGGCATAATGGGTTTGAGCAATCATTTATTACGAGCTTAGCAAAGGACGTTGGCTTTAGAAAAGTAGATATAAAAACATTTTATAATGGCAGTAAAATTTTCGACGGAAAAGATAAGCCATACTCTCTTTTCATATTAAACGCCCAAAAATAGAGTTGAACCCCCAAAACCCAACTTGTTGGGTGTATCGGCGTTTGGGTTGCCCTGTAATTTGTATTCTGCCCCAAAGTCACAAGTCTGTTATAAAAATTTTGCTGGTGTAGTTCGGCGTATTTACTTGTTGCTTTTTTGTAGAAACTAAGATAGATTATGTTAGCGCTAAAATGCCCCCTACAATAACCTATTGACATTTCCCAACAAATTAGTGCAAAATATATCACGCCTATAACCCATTATTGATAGGAGCCAGCATTGCTAAAACTAGAAGATTACAACACAGGTTTAATCTATACAGAAGTTAAAGACTGCATTGATTGTAACAAATGTATTCATGGATGTCCTATACTTAAATCCAACGTGTCTGTAGCTTACGACGGTAGTTATAAAATGTGCGTGGACGAGAGGGAATGCGTATTATGCGGTACATGCATAGACACATGTATCCATAATGTAAGGCATTATAAGGACGATTTTGACGGCTTCTTTTGGGACCTTAAAAACGGTAAAAAACTTTCTGTCCTAATAGCGCCCGCCTTTTACTTAAATTATCCAAACGAATACAAACAGCTACTAGGCTATCTAAAAAGCCTAGGGGTAGTTGAGTTTTATCATGTAAGCTTTGGCGCCAACATCACAACTTGGGGCTATTTAGACTACATATCCAAACACAACACCACTGGAATGATCGCCCAGCCATGCCCATCTATTGTAAGACATATAGAAAAACATCTGCCAGAGCTGTTGACTAAGCTTATGCCTATTCAAAGCCCGCTTATGTGTACCGCTATCTATCTAAAAAAATACAAAAATATAAAAGAGGACTTAGTTTTCCTTAGCCCGTGCATAGCAAAAAAGGCAGAAATTGAATCTAAAAGAGGCTTAGGCCTAGTTAAATATAACGTCACCTTCAAAAGGCTACTAGAACACGTTAAGCGCGAAGGTATAAACCTAACAGACTACCCGGCTATTGACGACGATAGCTTTGACCATGGAATGGGCTCGTTATTCCCAAGCCCCGGCGGGCTTAGAGAGAATGTAGAGTACTATTTAGGGCCAGAAACCGCAATTTTGCAAATTGAAGGCGAGCAAAAGTCTTATAAATATCTATCTTACCTTGCTGAAAATGTAGATAAGCAAGATGAGTTTACGCCAATTTTAATAGATACCCTAAACTGCGATAGAGGCTGTAGTTACGGCACAGGGACAGAGTTTCGCAGTAGTGATATTTATACCGCAAGCCACCAGGCTATTGCCATGCGTAAAAAAAGGTACACCCAAAATCAAAAAACACTTGCCGATTTAAACGAATCCTTTAAGAACCTAAATATAGAAGATTTTAAATGCGAATACGAAATTGACAGTAATCCCCACACCCAGCATGTAAGCGAGGCAGAAATTGAGGCAATTTTCAATGAGAAACTGATGAAACTAACGGACAACGACCAGCATGTGGACTGTACCGCCTGCGGATACAGAACCTGTCACGAAATGGCAGAGGCTATTGCTTATGGAATAAATCATCAAAACAACTGTATTTATTTCGTAAAAAATACGCTCGCCCAAAGCTTGGAAGAAATAAATATTGCGGAAGAACGGCTCAGTACAATAATCGACTGTATGCCGCTAGGCTGTGTTACTTTAAACGCAAACTATGAAATTATAGGATGCAACGAAGAGATTTTAGAGCTATTTAAACTACCCGATATGGCCGAGTTTAAAGATAAATTTTTCGAGCTATCGCCGCCTTTGCAACCGGATGGCATGGCGTCCCTTGAAAAATTTAGGGCAATGAACAAAAGAGCAAGGCAAATAGGGCGTGTTCGCTTTGAATGGACGCATCAGAAATTAGACGAAACGCCAATGCCTTGCGAAATCACATTAATAAGTGTAAATCTGCAAGGAACCAAAGGTATATTGGCCTTCATAAGGGATATGCGGGAGTTTGTTAAGTTTAAAGAAAACCGCCGTCTGATGGAACAGCGCCTAAAAGCTATGCTAGACGCCTCGCCCATACTATGCGCCATCTACGATGAAAGCTATAAAGTAATAGAGGCAAACCAGGCTGCGGCCACTTTATTTGGCCTGGAAGATAAAAAAGTGTACATAGAGCGCTTTTTGGAGCTTTGTCCGGAATTTCAGCCGGACGGCACCCCAACAAGTGAAAAAGTGCCGCAAGTATTAAGAAGAGCCTTCAAAAAAGGCCGGTCAAACTTTGAATGGATGCATCAAGATATAAACGGGGTACCAATCCCCTGCGAAGTGTACCTAAAACGTGTAGACCTAGACGATAAGGCCGTGGTAATTGCCTACGCCCGAGATTTACGCGAGCAAAATAACATGATAGAAAACCTAGAAGCGGCCAAAATCGCCAAAGGCAAGTTTTTATCCAATATGAGCCACGAAATTAGGACGCCTATGAACGCCATTATAGGAATGACCAACATAGCCCTAAACTCTGGAGAAATTTACAAAAAAGACGATTGCCTAGAAAAAATTAGCAACGCCTCAAGCCATCTGTTGGGCGTTATCAATCAAATTTTAGATATGTCAAAAATAGAGGCCGATAAGCTTGAACTAGACCTGCACCCATTCAACTTTGAGCTGATGGTAAGCGAGGTAACAAGCATAATAGGCGTGTTTACCCAGGAAAAGAACCAATCGCTTGTAGTTACGCTAGACAGTGATATTCCCAGGTACATAGTTGCTGACAAGTTGCGTCTGGCGCAGGTTATAACTAATATTTTAACCAACGCCGTTAAATTTACGCCGGAAAACGGAATAGTCAGCTTAAGAGCAAAAAGCAATAATGACGTACTACATATTGAAATTGAAGATACCGGCATTGGCATAGCAGAGGAAAATAAACTAAGCGTATTTGACGACTTCGAGCAAGCCGAGGCAGGAACAACCCGCAAGTTTGGCGGCACGGGGCTTGGCCTTGCCATTTCCAAGCGGATAGTGGAAACGATGGGCGGCAAAATCGACTTTGAATCTCAGGTAGACAAGGGTACCAAGTTTACCTTCTCTATTCCCTTTGAGGTCACAGATTATGTGGAAGAGAACATAGCCGAAACAGCCCAGGAAGCCATTGAGGACGGTTGCTACAGCGGCCACAGTATTCTAATTGCAGAAGATGTCGATATTAACCGCGAAATTGTAGAAGCGATACTGGAACCGACCGGCGCAGAGCTTGTCTTTGCCGAGGACGGCGAAAAAGCCCTGCAAATATTTAGCGCGGACCCAGACCGCTTTAGCCTGGTCTTTATGGACGTACATATGCCAAACATGGACGGCCTAAGCGCAACAAGCAGAATACGCGATATAGGTACAAAAAAAGCATTGACCGTCCCTATAATAGCAATGACGGCCAATGTATTCCACGATGATATAAGAGCCTGCCTAAACGCCGGTATGAACGATCATCTGGCAAAGCCTTTAGACGTTGATCTGATAATGAAAAAGCTTAAAAAATATATGCCTAGGAAAACTAACTAAACTTGACAGCCGTACCGTAAGCCATAACCTCACTTGCCCCGTCCATAACCGAACAAGTAACGTAGCGCACGCCTGTTATGGCGTCTGCGTTTAGGGCCTTGGCCTCTGCTATCATGCGGGCAGTGGCTATTTCCCGCGCTTCGGTAAGTAGCTCGGTATAACCGGAAATTTCGCCGCCTACCAGCGTTTTAAAACCAGCCATAATATCCCGGCCTATATGCTTGGCACGCACCACGTTACCCTTAACCAGCCCAAGCGTTTGCAAATTTTTGCCCGGGATATTTTCTGTTGTTATCATTAACATTATTACGCCTCCTTGTCCTTATGGAAAACTCGTATAAGTGGCAGTAGAAACATTACCACAAAACCACCGGCAAGCCCGTTATTGTATAGGTTTATCCCGCCGGAAAAGTCAACTACATTCATAGCTATGTGAAGATGTATAACACCGGCCACTACGCCCCACTTCCAGCCGTAGCGCCCGGCTATGGGCGCCAAGCACGTAACCAGCAATACCGCCAGCGACGATGATGGGTTGCTTCCGCTGTTTATATGTATGAATCCGCCGGCCAGTAGACAACCTAACATAAGCGGCCATACATTTTTTACATGCTTACCAAAAGCGCCAAAGCCCACCACAGTGAAGATACTACCCATTACCGCTCCGTTTATATCGCTGCCTATGGCAAGCATTATGGCGGTGCAAAGCAAGCCCAATAAGCCCATGTTGATGTAGGTAATTTCGCCGTAATCGGCATAAAAGTCGCTGGCCGCCTGGCCTGTACGCTTAAAGAGCCCGTTTAGATTTTCTTTATGCCCTTCCCCGCAGATTATCCCCACGGCAATTAGGAACAAAAACAGTATGGTCATAAAGATGCACAGTACCAGCCAGTATTCCGTACTCCAAATAAATACCGGCATAAGCTCGCCGCCGCCTATTACATAAACAAATATCCTGGCCAAAATCGCCAAAATACCGGCGGTAAAGCCTACGTTATATAAGTTGAAGCCTTGGTGTACGTTCATTATATTCTGGGAAATAGGCGGTAGCACAAAGCCGATAAAAACGCCAAAGCCCCCCGCCAATAATATGCGCGGGATCAATGGGATATGCTCTAGCATAGCCATTTGCGTGACGGTTGGCCCTAGGGCTGTTCCTAGGATCGTTACTACGGCGTATCTTTCAAAGGGCTCTTTGCGGTAGCGGGCGTACAGATAGCCGCCGAATAAAACCGGCCATACATTAACTATATTTTTGCCGAAGAAGGCAAAGCCGGCAAGTAGCCAAAAGGCCATAATAAGCGAACCGCTAGGTTTACGCTGTATGCGTGACATATAGGTCAAAAAAACAAGATTAACAAGCGCCGCATTAACTAAAGTGGCACCCACCCCGCCGACCTCTACGTAGTCGGTGATTAGGATGTCGTATGACATTGAAATGGCGATTAGGCCACGGAAAATTTCATAAGGGCTGTTTACAATAAGGGCGAAAACTATGTGATATATGAAGATAATATAAAGCACTATGTACGGATTACTCAGCCAGGTTTTAAGCTTTTGCATTTATTGCTAATTCCTCTCTAATATTACTTATGCTGTGTTTTACTATAGCTTAGGGAGAGGCTTATGTCAATTTGTAATAATAATCAAACTCAATCGTATACCCTAATGAAAGGAGGTCTTATGGTCTTGGACAGCGATCTACTTGAGACGATATACCGTCAAAACTACAAAAGCGTATACAACTACATCTGCTTCCGCATAAACAACCACTTTGACGCGGAAGAACTGGCGAGCCTGGTCTTTGAAAAAGCCATGCGAAAGTGGAGTAGCTTCGATAGCTCGCGTCCCATAGAGGCCTGGCTGATAGGGATAGCCAAAAACACCACCACAGACTATCTGCGCAGCAAAATGCGAAGAAGCTTTGTAGCCTGGGACAATGTTATAGGTCTGGTATCGCCCAACAGACAGCCGGAGGCGATTGCGGTAATAAACGAGTCAAACAGGGCTTTAATAAGCGCAATGGCCAAGTTAAAAAAGAAAGAGCGGCAAATCTTATCAATGAAATTTGCCACAGAGCTAAAGCACAGCGAAATTGCAGAAATTTTATCAATCAGCGAGTCAAACGTAGCAGTAATTGCCCACAGGGCGCTAAAAAAGCTAAGAGAATATCTGGATAAGGAGAACGATCTATGAGGGACAATGAATACTTGGCAGAATATAGAAATATTGATTTTTCTGCCGAAAGCGTTAATATGGAGAAGAATCTGGTAATTTTAAAAGAAAAGCTGTCAAAAAAGCCATATAGAAGGCTAAGGCCTTCCCTAGCTCTTGTAGCGGTGCTTATAACAACGCTATCGCTGTCGGTTATAGCCTTTGGCGACCAAGCTTGGCGCTATCTGCAAACGCGGGTTATTGAAGGCGAAGAGTTTGTGGCAGAATTCTTTGTAAGGGAAGCGGCAGACGGAAGCACAGTAGAATCTGGCATTATAGTTGGCGCTACCCCAGAAGCTTTCAGCGCCCGGATAGTAGTAGAAGTAGACGGCCAAAAGCAAGTAATAAGCGACCGGCGTATTTTTTATGATTTGGACGAAGCCCTAGGCCATCTGGCTCTGGATAATGTTCTTTTGCCGGTTTATTTGCCGGAAAGCTTGACCTTTGAAAAGGCTGTGTTTTTGGTATGCCCTATCGACAACCCTCAAGAGCTTGGCTCGAAAACTTTAACCCTCCACTATACGGGTATGCATAGCGTGCATAATCTGCCGATAGATTTACACTTGATGATTATGTACTACCCGCTAGAATGGACTGAAAGTAGTATCTATGCAGAGGAGCTATGGCCTGGGCGTTATAGTGTTAATATGTTTAGCGGCGGGGTGGCTTATCATTTAAGCTCTAACTATCTAGGCCGGGAAGAGTTGATTAGCTTTGCTGAGGCTATGCGTTGAGGCAAACAAAAAATGTCCCTCAGTCAAATGAGAGACATTTTATTAAGTAAGGACAACTAACGAGCAGTTATACTAGAAAATTCAAAGTGTCCTATAGTAATATTTGTATGTCCACTAGCTGAAAACCTCCATGTATTGCCGCTTCCAAGGCTACTGATGCTATCATGTGCAGTAGCTACTTGGTTGCCCTCCGTATCAAATAAGGCGAAACGTATCGAGACATGTGCAAAGTCTTGCCCCGATATATTCCTTATGATTCCCTCAACATCATGCCAATCGCGGGTGCTTCTGCCGGTAGGATACTCTACCCATTCAAATCTACCATCTAAGTAATCGTCTCCGAAAGCGTAATCTTCATAGTAGTAATCATAAGGGCCGTTGGTGCTTGTGGTTTCTTCCGGCTCGTAGCCAATAATAGCTATTACTATAATCAGTATAGAAATAGATGCTAAAAATACAAAAATTGTTTTTAGTAATTTCTTAAACATTTTTTGGCATCCTTTCAGTTTGAGCGCAGAAGCACTAATTCATTCCCAATTAATTGGTTGTTGTACAAGCGTAAACTTAATGTGGAGTTATTTTGAGGGTTTACAATATGCATTCTTCGGTTAGGAACAATTGTCCAGTTTCCGGTCCAGCTTCCTACTACTCCATCCATCGCCCCGCTAATTTCTGCTGTGCCATCCGCATTGACAATAATATTCATTTCAGCTTGGGCAAAATTATTAATTAGCTGATTACGTGCCGCGGCTCTGGTACTTATAAATTCATTTAGCAAGTTAGAAGCTGTTACGCTCTGTATCCTATTTAACGCCGTATCAGCAGTGGCTTCCGCACTAAATTGCCAATGTCCTACTAAATCATTTGCGCTTACTACTGGTCGCCTAACATCTGCAATTTCATCTGATATATCAAGCATAAGTTTGGATATTTCCGTGTGCGTTACTATAGCGTTATCTAAGAAATTTTGAAGCGGAAGATGTCGCCAACTATTCATTTGTAGGGAAAGGAAGATGAGTCTATCAGAAGCAGAATTTATAATACTGTGTGCATAACTCAAACGCTCACTCGGCGGTATAGGAAAATCTGAAAACCCCTCCATAAATACTTGCCCCAAAACGTTTGCAACCACTATTATTTCCTCAGTTGTAACCTCCACATTGGCAAAGGTTTCAATAAGCCATTCTCTGTGGGTTTCAACTGCTTCCTCAAGAAGCGCTATGAATTCCTCCTCTTGGGCTGTTAGCCCAGGGCTTACCGCTTGTGCCGCTTGTGGTTGCGGTGCTGGGGCTACGTTTCTGTTGTTTGCTGTTATAAGTACGGCAGAACGTGCGCCATCCCAACCGATGCTGTGGCCTGCACTTTCAAGCACAGCCCTAAGGGGAACCATGGTTCTTCCGCCAATGATTTGTGCCGGCACATCAAGAGTGTGATTTTGCCCATCTGTCGTGAAATTGCTACTGCCGATGGTCAGAATAATTACATTGTCGCCTGTTAGGGTTATTTGTTGCGCGCTTGCGTTCCAGCTTACGTTAAAGCCAAGTGCTTCAAACACGCCACGCACGGGTACTAAAGTACGCCCAGCTACGTTTACGGGATCTTGCCCGTCAAAATCGACTTGTACGCCGTCAATTTCAACTGTTATGCTGTTTGCATAAGCGGTAGTTGGGGTTAAAGCAGTAAATAGCAGTATTGCAAAAACCATTGTTAAAAGCTTCATTTTGTTTCCTCCTAGTATAATTTTATTGCGAAATTGTAAAGCATTTAAAACCAACATGCCAACTGCTGGCAGCATAGTCTTTCCAATAAAATTATACTAGGCGCTACTACTCAGAACCTTCGCGAATATATCGAAGCACATACGTTTCTGTAGTGCTGCCATCCTCTGATGTTACTACAATTGAAATAATGTTTTCTTCACCCACAGGAAGATATTGGGCATATACGACACCTGGGTCAGTTGTTAGTCCAAAAGTGACTACAAATTCAAAATCTTCAACAAACCAAAATTGGCGTTCGCCTCTATATAACCATGCTGTTGCGGCAGTATTATAAGCTTTAAAACTCATATGGAATGTACCAAAATCGTATGGCACATTAACTGTATAGTCAAAAATGTCAGAGTCAAATGCCGGGCTTAATGCAAGGTCTATATCCTCCATAAGAAAATTTTCAAAAGATACGAAACGAATATACTCTAAGCGGGCATTATCGCTTGTTGCACCATCATCGCGCCAAAATACCACCATGGCCAGCACTACTGCTATAAGAATTGCCGTAAAAGCTATAGAGAATTTAACGCTAGGCTCAAGTTTATTGTTGTTAATCCTTTCTAGCCTATCCCTTAACTTTTTAACCGTTTGAAATCTTTTATCTGGTGACAGCATCATGCATCGCTCTATTACACTTGCTAGTTGTGCATCCTTAAGCCTTTGCACTTCATAGGTGTTTGTCATCATTACTGTCATAAGCATACCCAGTGCATAAATATCTGTTCTTGGGTCGCTTTGGGAAAAGCCGTACTGCTCTGGCGGGGCAAAATATTTTGTACCAATAATCTCTGTGTCGGAAACCGCTTCGCCCTTATGCTCTCTGGCAATGTCGAAGTCAATTAGCTTCACAATACCTTCATTAGTAATCATGATGTTAGTTGGGGTTATATCCCGGTGGATGATCGGCGTGGGCTGATTATGCAGGTATGCCAATACATCGCATAGTTGCATTAGTATGCCTAATACTTCTTTTTTATTTAACACACCGTTATTGTCCAAAGTTTCCTTAAGCGTGCGCCCGGCTATGCAATCTTCAATTACATAGAAATAATCCTCACGTAAAGTAACCTCATGTATCAAGGGCATGTTTTCGTGGCTCAGCTTAGACAAGCTTTCGTAAAGAGGGTGCTTGTAGGTCTTTTTGAAAACTTTGGCTACATACAAAGTTCCTTCGCTATCCTTAACCCTGTATATCGCTTTGTCTTGGTGGACTGCAATTTCTTCTATTATCTTGTATTTGTCTAATATAGGCATGTTGTGCTATACTCCTCTATGGGGTGATTAGTATGTCTAAAAGAACGGCTGAGCTTGGGTTCGAGCTGGAAAATTCCCAAAGCATACATAGCTACATGGAATCTAATGAAGCCGAGTTTGACGATAAGAATTTTTACAGCTTTCTTAGTACACTGATTACAGATAGCGGGAAACCCAAAACAAAGATAGTTGCCGATTCTTTTATAAGCGAACCATATCTTTATGACCTTCTTAGAGGTAATAAACGTCCCACTAGAAATATTGTGATTAAACTGGCTTTTGGCTTGGGGCTTACTTTGGAAACTACCGAGCGTTTTTTAATGCTTGCCGGGTATAGAAGCTTCTACGCCCGCCATAAAAGAGATTCCCTGCTAAAATACGCATTTATTAATAACATGAATATTTCAGAAGCAGACAATCTGCTGGTGGAGTACGGATTTTCCGTCATGACGGAATAGAGTATATAGTTGCTTGACCCTTGCTGTCAATCAAAAAGGAGGAAAAACCATGTTCAGACACGTAGTAATGTGGAATTACAAAGAAGACCTAACAGCCGAGGAAAACAAAGCCAACGCAACAAAAATGAAGCAGGGCTTTGAGGGGCTGGGCAAACACATCCCGGAAGTTGTGGATATTAAATTAATAGTCAACGAGCATCCCAAAAGCAACAGGGACATTATGCTAGACAGCACCTTCGTGGACGAGGCGGGCTTTGAAGCCTACAAGAAGCATCCGGAACATGAAAAAATGGCGGTAATAACCAGAGCCGCTTTGCAGGATAGGGTTTGTGTAGATTATATAGTAGAAAAATAAAGTACAAATAAATTCACCCATAGGTACAGCCCCGCATAGTATAGGCACATGCCATTAAAATGAGGGGTGAGCCCATGGGTGAATATCACATCATAGGCGGTGGGCGGCTTAGCGGCGAAGTTCGCGTAAGCGGCAGCAAAAACGCGGTACTGCCCATGTTTGCGGCAATGATGCTAAACGGCTCTGAGAGTATACTGCACAACTGTCCGCTGATTCAGGATACTTTTACTTCCATCGAAATACTGAAACATTTAGGCTGTACTGTCACCTTAGACGGTAATACCGTAACAGTGGATTCGCAGGGGGCATACGCTTGGCACCTTCCGGAAGGCTTTACCCGTAAAATGCGCTCTTCTATACTATTTATGGGCGGGCTTATCGGTCGCTTTAGAAAAGCCGATATTAGTCTGCCGGGCGGCTGTAAACTGGGAATACGCCCTATCGACTTGCATATTAAAACTTTAAGCGCTATGGGTTGCTCTATCCAGGAAAACGGAATGCTAATCTGCCGGGCAGACCACCTTAAAGGTACACGTATCCATCTTAGCTTTCCTAGTGTGGGCGCTACCGAAAACATTATGCTGGCGGCAGTTTTGGCCGACGGCGAAACGGTACTGCTAAACGCCGCACGCGAGCCGGAAATTGTTGACCTGGCACGCTTCCTAAAAGCTATGGGTGCCGATATTCATGGGGCGGGCAGTGATACCATTGTCATAAGGGGCGTAAAAAAATTGCATAGCGTAGAGTACCGCGCTATGCCAGACAGAATAGTGGCCGGCACCTATTTGGCGGCGGCGGCTATTACGGCGGGGGAAGCTACTCTTACAGATGTTTGCCCGCTTGATCTGGTTCCTGTAATCTCAAAATTTGCGGAAATGGGCTGTCATATTAACGAGACTGCCGATAAAATTTCCCTAAAAGCTCCGCCACGGTTACAGTTTATATCAAAGCTGGAAACGCAACCGCACCCTGGCTTTCCCACAGATTTACAAGCGCCCTTTGTGGCGGCGCTATCTGTGGCAGAAGGCGCATCTGTGGTAGAGGAGAACGTCTTTAACAGCCGTAGCGGTCATATTCCGGAATTGACGCGCATGAAGGCGGATATTATGGTGATGCAGGACGGCCGCAATTTCGTGATTAGAGGCACGGAAAAACTGCGCGGGGCGGCGGTGGAGGCAACAGACCTACGATGCGGCGCGGCGCTGATAATAGCCGGCCTAGCCGCAGAGGGCGAGACGATAGTAACAGAAGGCCACCACGTAGAGCGGGGCTACGAAGATATTGTACGCGATCTACGAGAGCTGGGGGCTAATATCAGGCACTACTCATAAGCAAGACTGCGCCGATGGTTTATTGTTTATAACAAAGCTTCGGCGTGTACATATATCAGGCACATTGAGTGCTTTTTTTATTGCATTTATAAAATTGGTATGGTACTTTGGGAAAGGAGGTTTTATAGAATGAATTGGAAATGGATAATAGCCGTTCTTCTAATAGTATTAACGGCTTGTGGCAGTAGACCTCAGCGGATTCCGGTGCTGTTGTATCATCATATTTTGCCGGACGAAGTGAACCGCTATTTTAGGGATAACGAAGCCACTGTTAGCTTGGAAAATTTTAGAGAGCAAATGCAGTATCTATATGACAACGACTTCCATACCGTAACGATAGACGAGCTTGAGGATTTTTTATTTAATGGTATCCCTCTGCCGCCTAATAGTGTTATGATACATTTTGACGATGGCTATTATTCTAATATAGTGTACGCCTATCCGATTTTGCGGGAATTTGGCTTTACGGCTGTTTTATTTTTCATCACTCATTTGATTGAAGATTTGGGCGATTATCAGCCGCCCATAGATCATGACGATCTTACCTGGACGGCGGCTCATTCTATTTTAGGGACTGAGACTGTGTTCGAGACGGCCAGCCATTCTCATAACTTGCACAGGGCTTATGACGGCTACACCCTACTGTATATGGCCGACCTGGAAACTGTCGTAAGCGACACCCTACGTAGCTTTGATTTTGTGAACGATCACCGGGCGTTTTCCTATCCAAGAGGGCAGTATAACGAGGTTGTTTTGGAAGGGCTAAGTCGCGCCGGCATAACAATGGCATTTACTACCCGCGAAGGGTTTATTACAATGGAATCTGACCCAATGAGCTTAGAGCGCTTTATCATCTTTCATGATACGGGAATGGAGCGTTTTGGCAATATCGTAAATAGAGGTGGCAGAAGGTAATGAGCAAAATTTTATTTTTTATTTCCTTGTTTTTTGTTTTACTAGCTACGCCGGTGCAGGCTGTAAATTTGGTGGCACACGCGGGCGGCGCTATAGACGGCTACGCCAATACAAATTCGCTAGAGGCGATAGAGAACGCGGCGGCCTCCGGCTTTAGGTATATCGAATTAGATTTGATACCAACAAGCGATGGCAGAATCGTACTTAACCATAGCTGGGAAACTGTCTCGAATCGTATTCCCGGTGTGCGGAACGGCATTATGAGCCATGCGGAATTTATGAATCATCGTATTTTCAATAAATTTACGCCGGTAGATTTGGAAGTACTTATAGATTTTTTGCGGGAGAATCCGGGCCCGCGCATTATTACCGATACCAAGGATACGGACTATGCGGCTTTATATATAATTGCGGGGCTTTTTCCGGAACAGCAACAGCGTTTTATTCCGCAGGTGTACCACTTTGCCGATGTTGCGCGTATTAGGGCGCTGGGCTTTAATGATA
>Ga0209755_10005689_pt1 | contig 14074 bp, 10 predicted proteins | sample TergutCo191P1_FD_187301 | JGI IMG/M metagenome (GOLD analysis project Ga0209755, IMG submission 187301) | Cornitermes sp. P1 segment gut microbial communities from Petit-Saut dam, French Guiana - Co191P1 (SPAdes) (version 2) | ecosystem: Host-associated > Arthropoda: Insects > Digestive system... | reverse complement strand
GCGTGGACCCGCAAGAAGACCACACTTTTCTCTGGCCATTATCTCTGTAACGGTTCAACTTTGGACATAGGTGTTTTGGGTTATATCGGTATACTTTAACATAAGGAACACCCTCATGAAGTCTGGCACATTCCTCCTGGGACATCCTGTATATTGCCTGGAAGCTTTCAGTTTTGAGAAATCTCAAGCTGTCATGCTGGAGTATAACATTAGGACCCTCTTCTTCCAAAATTGTAATGAGGGATTCCTCCAGCATGTCTGGGTATGTTGTACCAGTTACTATGCATTCGGCAAGAAAGGAAGACCTGTAACCTGTTTTGTTGGGATAGGACACAGAAGATGAGCTTCGATTTTCCCTTGTACTTGCAGTGTATGTAAATTGTTGCTTCTCAAAATTCTCAGTTGATGTGCCTGGGCAGATGGAAAGGGCTTATCACTGAGAAGTAGAGTCTTTCACCTATTTTTAATGGTTTTATTCCTGTATAACCAATCCAGTCTTTGTATTGTCATATTTGTGGTCTGCGAGCCTTGAGCAGTAAAACTGGACAGTGTGTTACAGTTATGAGTACCCCGTTCATTGCCAAAGCATAATTGTAAGGAGAGGGGAGAGTTTTTTAACAATGTCTGTGCGATGCAACTGCAAAGAAGCCACTTATGTAAGTTAAAGGCTTTTATGGCAGATGGTCCTTAAAACATGTCTTACGGATTTTTACACCTTGTAGTTTAGTGAGTTTATTCTAGTTTGTCAGAGGTTCAGATGGATGCACCACTGGAACTGAGTTCAGTGACCCTGGAAGATGGAGACAGCACATTCCTCTGAAACATCAAAATGAACTCATTAAGCTATGTGGTATAAACACCAAGACCATTTAAGCTACTTATCACATGGTACATTATGTAATGGATATTTTTTGGTGTCGTCATCGTGTTTTGCTTGTCAATTGACATGTTATCAGAACAAACACAACACTTTTGAACACTAGGCATTCATTTATATTCCATCATCCAGTAGAATCACAATAACATAAATGGAAAAATATGCTGAGGGAGAGGCCTCTCCTTAACAGTTAAAATGTTAAAAATTCATAAACTGGCTACAATTCCCTACAAAGAAATGATATTAAAACCTATACTGTAATGGACAGAACACATAATCTACAACTACATTGGTACACATGCAACCATTATCATTATGTACAGTAACTGCAATTTTTACATGTATCTAATGCAGAACAAGTGGTATATCCTGAATACATGATGATGAGTCGTAGAGTTAAACAGCCCCAACTGAAGCACGGGGTGTTCCATAAGTGAGAAAGCTATCTACAAAAGTTGAATGTAACCCAATAAGAAAGTTCACTATTATAAGGAAATCTCGATGTAACATCAATTAAGATGACTTCTAACGATGTTGGTTACATTCACCATGTCCACTACACACTCCGTGAAGCAAAACAAAGCTGTTTCATCCAAAACTCAATTTTTAACTACTGGTATACATGTCTTTAGAGGGAATAATATATTATGTATTTATAATGTTTTAACTGTGAAGGAGAGGCTTCTACCTTAGGATACTTCTCCATTTATGTTAATGTGATTGTACCTGTTGATGGCTGATACAAATGGCCAAAACAAAGATGATAAATGAATGCATGTTATTGAAAGTGACATATTCATTCTGATGACAAAAACAAACGTTGATTAATGGATATTTGACAGGCTGAAGTTAGATGGTTGATAGTGGGGAAGAACCTTTACCAGTTGCTTCTGCAATTTTCCAGGTACGTATGTATTGATGCATTCAATTTTGTCTATTCGTGTCCATTTCTGCGTCCATCTATCCAATTACTATGTTACATTTTTCTGCTGATCAGATGTGTATGAATATGCAGGCTTCTAGTTGCTTCAGAGAAAAATAAGCTTTGAGTGATGCTGGTAAAGGAGGGCTGCTAGACCACTTCTTAGTGTTCAGTGCTACAGTGATATTTCACAAACTCAGGTTTGGTTAATGAAATAATTGGTAGTGAAAACATATTTTAAGTACTTCTTCCAAGCACCAATTACTGAGATAGCTCAAATCCCAGTACGGGAAAGAGAGACCAGTAATGGGTCTCACCCAATGTCCTGTTCAATGGGTGCCATGGTTCTTTCCCAGGGAATAAAGCAGCTGGGGTGTGAAGTTGACTACTCGCTCCCATTTCATGCAAAGGCTAAGAATGTGGAGATGTACCTGTACTCACCCCTGTATGTCTTCATGGTGTGGATAGGGATAAATACCTTTTTTTACCTTTATGCGTGGCAGTTGTGCAGTGCACTAAAGGTGAAAATGGTGAGAAAAGGCAAAAATGTTCCTCAACAAGAGGGAACAACATCCATGCTCATTTCAAACAAGTGAAGCCTCCAGCTAGTCATAACTTTTGCCTGGAATACAGTCCAAATGTAGGCACCCAGAATGATGTTCTTATGCTTTCCACAGATCTAACCAGATCTAAATCACATCAACTCTGAGAATAACCCTATATGGAAAAAGGAAGCAGGAATAGCCAACACAGTTGAGAAGGCCAGGTCCATTTTCCAAGACAGAACACAAACTTACCCAGTATTTGATTGGGAAGGCAGTTTTATAGTAACAGACTCATCTTTGGGGCCCTAGAAGCTGGGGGAAATGAATGAGAAACAGACCTGCAGAGCTCAGACTTGAACTGTACCTGGCTTTGCAGCTCCCATGTTGCCCACAGTTTATACTATGGGTAGATCATAAATAAAAAGATGATTTGCTCAATTTGCTGATGCACTGATAAATTTAAGAATGTTCAAGAACACTGTCAACAAGTGAGATGGAGACAGAAAAACTGATGAGACATTAATGAGATACATTTTGACCAAAATTAAAAAATAAAAACCATCAGAAATAATTAAGATGGATAACCATGTACAGAGGTAGCAAAGGACAAGTGACATGCTCTGATGACCATTAACTTCATCCACTTTCTGTGTCCAAGTTGAACTGTAATGGTCTTTTATAAAGGAGTGAAATTTTTAATTGCCTAGCATCAGCTTGTGGGGGATGTCTATTTTAACACATATTAAGAGTATTTGTTTTGCAACATTAAAATGGCACTTCTCATGAAGGGAATTTTGTATACATAACACTTTTTAAGTAGATGTATATTGGCCTTACAGGGAAAATTTTGGGACCAAATAATTTGATGACCTTATGCAGGAAAACATTAAACAGGAACTTTTTCAGTGGATTCCACTGTACAAGAGCAGTGAAAAATCTTACTGAACTGTACAACAGTGATTATTACAAAACTTGGATTTTCTTTATTTCATGTAATCAGGAAGTTCCTGGTTGACACTCACTTCTTTATTGATCGTATTTTACGTAAGATATCACTTAACATAATTTAGCTGAACTTGACACCTTAGACCATGAGGTATTTAATTTATAACTGATGATCTTTGTACAAACTGTACACACTGAATGTACAGATAGTGTATGTTACAACTGCATTCACTCTCCTGTGTTTCACTATCCTTAAATCTCGTAAGGTGTGCATGAAAAAATCTAACGGGCAGCAAACATTTCATTTTTCATTACAGGCTTTGCTTTGAAATATTTTTTGCTGTGCTACAATAAAACCTCATTAGTCTCTAGCATTCAGGACTGAACTGTGTGGCTTCAAATTATGCAGTTTTGAGTTACCCAATCTTCTGAGTGTTCCCTAACTTGTTATATACGTGGTTTAAGTCCTGCAGTTATGCTGTAAGTACCAATTTTCTTTACATTGCTAAGCTGTCAGAAGCATCTCTGAAACCACTAATTTTTTCAATGTCAATGGTACATGATATTTTCACAACCTTACTGCAGGTACCTCCATCCACCTGTAATGTCATTACAACAGTTTGAGAGGTACAAATATTCAAATGATAAAACACAAACAGTTGAGTTAATATACACACTTCTGATCAAACACAAAATGGAAGACTAAAGATCATTTGACACTGCAATGAAGTCACTTGTTCTGCTTAGTATTGATGGGTTCTGATCTGTAGGTCAGCTTATACACATTTTTTTTTGTGTCACATTTCACTCCACGAACACTTGCCAGCATTTATGCTGGACTACCATGAGGGCTGGAGATCATGTGATTCCTGGCAACTGGACCATAATATATGCAATAATAAGAACATAACCCGTCAATATACAACTGCTATTATAACAAATGTAAGGCAGCTATGTGTTTCAACTACATAAAGTCACCACTGTCAGACTGTAAATATCAGAAAATGTAAAAGGAGAATTATATAGCTGTAGCCATACACACAGTAACATTTTCTGTGTTGACAGCCTGATAACAGCTACTTTACATAGCTGAAAACATGTAGCTGCTTTATATTTGTTATGTATAGATGGGTTACATTATTACTATTGCATATTCTATAAGCACTATGAGGATGTCACACATTAAGCTCTCAATATAGTTTGCAATTAAAAATTCAATGTACTTCAAACTAACTGCATTATGAAGTATACATCATCCTATATATAAAGCCAGCGAACAACACATGCTTTGAATTATATGTCACTTCTATGTATGTGATTTTGAATTAATGTATATATTTATGTGATATACTTGTGACACTTGCAGAAATGTTTGTTGGTCTTAATGTAAAGTGTCAACTATTGCCTGATTTTGATCACAATTTCAATGTTTTGACAGATTTTAGTAAAACAATATATTTCAAGATCTCTTCAGTGATACTAGTGTTGCAGGCCACATGTAGAGACAGGTATGGTCAACCTGCCATGTGAATTTGTGCAACTTTTCACTGTGACACAGCAAAAATGACACTAACCCCAATGCACATTTTCACAAGCAAGGGTTTTGAGTATCACTTTAAATTTATAAAATTTGGGGCTGTCTAGTAATTACTTGCATAATGAATTGCTAATGTACAACACTGGCTTCATTACTATCTAGAAGTTCACACTTGATCTTAATACTTTGCATTAAGTATGGTATTTTCTCATAGTCTGGCAAATTCATCCAAAGCTGCAAGGATACTGGAACCACAGAGTAACCCATAGCTTCCAGGGTGCGCAGTGTTAGGGATGGTACTGATCGCAGCCTCTGGCAGTTGACAGCATAGGAACTTGCAGGCATGCAAAGTACTAGAATTCTGAAACATAATGTTTTAAACTTATCAGAAAAAAAAAAGTTAAAATGAACAAAACATCCAACACTGCTGAAAGTGTGGATGAAACTTTGCAAAAATGGGGTTAGGATCATATGAGGCATACAAATTAATGGTATATGGTACCACCATAAAGAGATATGATTATAAAAAAAGCTAGGAACAATACAAATGTGGAAAGCACTGTACCATGAAGGCACTTATGGGAAATGGACATAAACCTCCATGCAGTTTAGGCCTTGAAATTAGATAGAAATGTAAGCTTCAAAGTCCAGCAACTTTACCCCTCAGTAAAGAACACACTTTTGTTGCTCATTTTCCCAGGCTTTATTGCAATGCAACTCTTGATAGCATTGAAGTTCTAGGCAGTACACAGTACAATCATTTTCACCCCAAAACTAAACAGGCTTATTGAAACTGTCAAATAGGTCAGTGGAGAGTTTCTTGAGGAGGAATGGTGTGTCCTGAGATGAGTGTGCAGATGTTGCTGTGTTTAAACAAGGAACACCATTTCAGCAAGAAACAAAACAGCATTCACTCTCTGACAAAACCTTCCTTCATCTGCCATCTCAGGAAACGATGCTATATATCCCCTTGGTAGCAACACAGTATTTATATGCTCCCTAAGAGAAGAAGTGCTTTCACCCATGCAATACAAACTTTATAAAAAGGTAAAGGTAAAGCAGTCCCGTTACAAGCCTGGAGTGGCCCAGAAGGTTCCAGGAAGTTAAGGTTCCCAGATTTCGTAACAACAGCACAGGACGGTGGTAGGTTGTCAGCCTTACACACCGGCTGCCTTTACCCTCAAGAAATACTCCTGGTACTCATTTCTGTTACAGGCTGAGTCGACCCCAGGGCCACAGTGTGATCGGAAGGCCTTTATGTCAATAAAAAATCCTATTGGCACCAGCTGGGATCGAACCAGCTACCTTCCAATTTGTAGCACAGTACCTTAACAACTGTGCTACTGCGGCCCCCATACAAACTTTATATACAACAAAATTGGCATTTTACAGGCAAAAGAACAGGAGGATCATTCTGTGCACCACCCTATGTATGTGTACATGTGTAGTTGGCTTACAAACAGAAATTTTGACTGAACTTTATTTAGAAGCTCCCAGAAATAAATTTTATCATTTCAATAATATAAATTAAAATTACTTTAGGACAAGATTTCAACATCAAGAAGTCTGCCTGAAACCAACCAAAATTCAGTTCCCCCAACACACCACTATATCTGAATATGAAATAATTGACCAATTTTGTGCTTTTGCAGCAATGCCAATTAACATTAATCCTACTGGAACTAGAATAATCAGTAGTCATGAACATACATTTGGCTATCTGAAGGAACCTGCAAATCTTCCAGGTAAGTTTTTGAAGCAGAGTTGCTGGTAATCTGGTTCAAAGCCACTGGATACCCTCCTTTCCGCATCACTATTAGATGATCTGAAATGTGCAAAAAAATTACACATAAAACTATACTCAATTTACCAATGGATTCAGCCATACAATCGGCTAAATGTCCTCCAAAACACGTGTTTATCCTACTCATTAAAAAATTCATGTTCTCTTGGTCGTTTATTTTGATCTAAACATGTTAGGACATACTGAAATCCATAATTTAGTATATGGTATTTAAAATCAGGCTGTCACACTGATGATTATTTGATTAAATTCTTTTGAATAATCTTAAATAAATGGCAATGTGGCAGTATTAACAAATGAAATGTACATACATTTTGATTTATTTCAAGTTCTTGCAACTGTCATAAGGTATTTCTTTTCTCATCCACTTTTCAAACTTCCTCTCATTTTTGTTACTGGTGCATGCTCGCAATTTTGCTATATAAGACTGGAAACAAGGGGATTGGTGAGTATGTCGTAAGGCTGATGGCTTGGCTTCCATTTTTTCATTCCTGACCAGAAAAAACCTAGTCTTGAAGACATTTTACTTTTGTGTGTAATTCAGTTTACTTGCCACATTTAATCAATAATCTGCGTTACTCTAACTCCTTTGGAAATGCTGGGGTAACCTTCCTTATCCATGTTCAGTGCAGCAGTAATACAACAGACAGCAGGAAACACACTATCAGAAAACACGTTACATTCAATCATATCTTGAATTCTGTTTGGCATTTGTATGCTCACTGACCTGTATTATTGACAAATAAACCTATTTTAACAATATACAATAAATGTACATCAAAATGCCTTTTGAATTGCAGCCTGAAGTTGGCTTTATAAAAAAGCTGAAACATGTCCCTAATATGACCTTTTAATTATCTTTTCATTATATTTGATATAATAACGGTTGTGTGAGACCAAAAACTTATATACATTTTATTAACAACTGATAAGAACATAAACACTGAACAGCTGAAAAGCCCACAAAAAAAATTGCAATGCAGAAAAAGAATGCAATGTAGAAACCAAAAGTGTATCACTGCTGTAACTTCCTAAGTGACAAATGCTTATCAGTCTTTTTGTCATGAATATCCACAATGATACAAGTAATATCTTAACATGCATCATCACTGCAAATGAACTACAGCCTTGTCTGCTACAAACCATATAAACGGAGACCCACTGATGGAAATGTGGTGGTTGTCCTCAAGTTAACATATACAATTACAAGCTGTGAAGTTAAACTTTCTGTCATCTACAAGAAGGCAAGCTCATGTATCTTAAAAGATAACAATGGATTTATGGCATTTTATGTTTAATTTATGACTTTCCTCAGTGCCAAGCTAAAAAAGAACCAATATGGCAGTGAATAAAGGTAGTAGTCTGGCTCTCAAACAGTATCCAGGTATTGGCTTCAGATCTTGTAGGTGCAAACAACAAACGAAACTTACGATGATTCTTATGGTACTAAAGATTACCTATAAAATGGCCAAGCTTGGTAACAAGTCTGGTCCAAACATATGATTCGCCTCCCATTCCTTTCTCCAGAGCAGCCTGAAGTGGAAATTGCTGAACATGATCCCCATTGCGTGCTATCACTGTCTCAATTATATCCTGTGGTGGAAGTATCCCCGAATAAGAAGGGTACAGTGTTACCACAGCTTGATGCAATAACAATAACTGTAGACGATCCAACAGATTGTAGTCTGGAAATTATAAACACAGTTAAACAATAATCCTGTTGAACTGAACATAACTTCATTACCATATTTTATAAACCGTAAGATGCACCACAATTTTGGAAAGCAAATTTAGGGAACAAATATTTTGTTTGAATTTTAAGATCAATTTGCAAAACACCATTTCTTCCTGGGAACAGTTACAAACTTCTGAAATTCCAAATCCTTCATTTTGTACTTTGGTGGCACCACTTTTGCTATTCCAATTCAAGTATGCATGATTATCCATGCATCTCCATAAATCTAACTCAGTAAAATCACTAACACCATGTGTAAGCACCCATCTTCTTGCTTAAAAATAATACTTTTTTTTTCAGTCACAGATATTCTGTCGTGTCTACAGCCCATTATCCAGTTTCTCACTTGTGCTTCTAGGTTAGGCCATTGTGCAATATGTGTACAGGGAGAGCATTTATTCCTCTCCAAGTTTTATAATTTTTTCTTGTGTCTTCTCCATTCATGTACCACTTTCTTGGCTTGAGGTGGACCAAAATGCCTTTCAACTGTCCTTTTAGCACTTAATTTGAGACCTACAGTACAGAAAATCTTCATCTCCTTACAACACATTCTGTTAGAGCAAATTTATTTTCCATAAACCCATTATCACTGCTTCCTACTGAAAAATATGTGTCAGAACAATGAAGCCTTGTTTCTCTCCCTCCATGGCTAAGTCACATAAAAACCATTGTTACTCCTCCAGCGAATGCAGGAATCTCAGGATCAGTTGCTCTGAATGTTATACTGATGTACCTTTGAACTTTTAACATGCAGGAGAGCTTTATGCCGAACTTTCCAAGGGCAAAAAATGTGTCTTATGTTCCAAGCAATATGGTACACAGGGTACAAACCTTTCCCACTCTAATTTGAAGTTTTCTTAATGCAAATTCAGTGTTTTCATATAAAGGCTTCTGTGAGTGAGGCACAGTGGTAGAACCATTACACCTGGTGCAGGGTAAAAGCAACTACAAAATTTTAAGTTATTGGTTTGTATCAGTTTCATATTTTTAGTGGTTAACAAACACAAATAAGTAATGAAGTTGACAGCATGGTCACTAGTTAACAGATTAAATGTCACTCATTGTAGAAAATTAAAAGCAAATATAAATCCAAAACATAACCTCAAAACAAACTCTGTTAATTCAAGGAAAACAGTATTATCTTAATTAATTCACTTCCTTACAGTACTAGGCTAAGTTAAACATGCCACACATGACCACAGGACATACGTCCTTACTTTGCTGAACTCCCAGTAACAACTTCCACAAGAAAAATATTTACACACCATACATAACAAATACATCATAAAACAAGAGGGTGAAAACCAAATATACAGCAAAGCAACAGAATTAGTATAATTATACTTTTATTGTTTTATTTTTGGTGGTTTCTTTTGACACAGCCAAAATTATTTAACATTTTTCCGTAAACCCACCAAAAATCACACAACTTGGATCATGGTGCACACAGCAGCAGTAAAAAGACATTACTGTGTGGATGAAATTTGTAGATTTTGTGACTCATGCAAATATGGAAATGTTTCACAAGTCCATAACAAGTATTACCTCTAGAAAGAAACTGTTTTAAGAATTTCTCCTCAAACACATACTGAAGCAGCTCTGGACAGAATATATCCAAGACTGCAAAGTCCACAGCAAGTCTGATCCATGGCAACTCCATCTTTTCCTGTACAGTCAAGCCACATTCACACAGTTACAAAGAATTCAAGTGGATTCAGAAAGCATTTTTATTGCTGGAGTGCTTACCACAGACCAGAAGACATCACTGAAGCACAGCAACTGATGATGCCATCTGCCTTACAGTGCTTAATGCAGCAATAAAAATACACTATGTTCATATACATAAACATACCATGTACACACTTTAACTAATTCCACCTTTCAACCTGTACATTACACTCCAGCAGTTAAAACAGTCTTTCTTGATATCTGATAGGTCCTGGAGCCTGGTCTTGACCTAGAGAAAAACTATCCTGACTGGGTATTTCTTCAGTCTCTCCAAATAGAGGGACACTACATTAAAATGGGCTGCTATTGATTCCGTCTGCATTCTTTCAAGTTCACCATTTACAGTCTTTGATGCTATATCAAGTTTTCTCTTCAGAAAGTACAATTAAATAACCCATAAGTCCATCACTCAATCCACCTTTCAAATGCATATTCAAGACAAAGTAATTATTAAATAAACATTACATTCTACTTATAAGAACTGACAACATATACATTACTATAAATTACAACAGCCTCTCTTACCTTTCTAATCAAGGTTGTGTTACTCATAAAAGCTTCCTGAATGCAGGACCAGCCCACCGGTTTGTATTCTGCATTAGCCATTCCTGACACCACACTTAATAAAGAAGAAACTTTACACTCCCTTAAGGTATCAGGCTTGTTTACAATTTTCTCTCCTATATAGTCAATAAGGCTTATATTTACATGACCCTGTGGAAAACAAAATACTATGTATACAAAAAGGAACAATAGTGCAAATTAAAAACACATCAATCCTGTATAATCTTTTGAATGAGGAGGTCCCATGCTAAGCAAGATGTAAGAGTAAAAATGAATTTTGATCTTAGCCCACTGGAATGAGAGAGGGAGAAAAAAAGCAATTTACTTTTTAGTAAGTACAACCACAACACAAGTAAACACAGTATTCAGAAATTCTAACTTTTCACTTAATGTCTTTCTAACAGAATATTCTTCTTTTAGTGAGGTCGCCCCCAATAAATGAATATAAAAGCTTTTGGAGCTGACCAGGACACCAAACTTACGGAAATATTACATGTCCTTAACAGTTCAACACAATGAGAAATGATTAAGAATATTAATGTATTTTGTGTCACAAAAATTAGCATAGGATGACCCACAAGTCTGTTACCAACATTTCAGCATACATTTTACTACCCAGTTAACCAACTTTTGGGCCACTCTAGATATACAGTAAGGTGTTCTTGCCACCACAAATTGAATCAGGAACTTCACTTTCTTACATTAAATGTTACAAAAATGGTAACAGTCTAAAATCTTACACCTTGTGTCTGACAAATTTTGGCACTGGAAATCTATACCGGTGAAACTAACAAAGGAATGGATCACTTAACTGTACAGCTAATTTGTAACTCATTTTAGGCTGCCTATACAGATCTTTTGGAATATACTGTGTTTTGTACAATTTATAGGTAAATGCCATTAAACAACTGCACACATATCCAGACACTTGACTGATGGTAACTAGTCTGAAATAGTGGCATCTTCTTTTCATGTATATTAAAAAAAAAAAATCTACCTTGAGAATTTCAGCTCTAAATGGTTTACCATACTGTGGAACAGTTAACTTGATTATTATCAAAACTCAGAAGGTAGATACGTTTTTTTGTGGGGGGAGGGACAGGTAGGGTGAGAAACACCACAGGTATTTACATAATTTCTTTTCACTTTGGACTTGTATCACTACTGAACTGTTGGTCTCAAAAGCATACTTATGCCAGAAATACTCCTTCCTCAATAGGTTTTCAACAAATTTTTTCTGCATAATGCCTTGAAAATAGACTATGAATTTGGTGACTGGTCCACCTGCAATATTGTACAAGTTCAAAAACGTACACACAAACTACCATACTCATAACTGCAATGCTTCATTCATTTAAACCCTGTATCTAAGTAAATATATATTCTAGTGGAACTTATTGTCCCCTTACTATTCTTGTTAATTTCCTCAGAATCCAGGCACCTTCTTCAAAACCACAGTCTTTGGCCACAACATATCTTGCACAGCTATCTGCAAAATCTTCATGATAAAAATAAGTTTGTTTCTGTACAATTTTCTTCACCATTCGGTCCAGAAGTTCATCAATTTCTGTATATGAACACACCTCTATATTTTGAGTTAAAATATTCCAACAACAGATTAAAAGTGACTGATGGCTTAGCACTGGTCTCTGCAGTTCACATAATGACCACACTACAGTTTTAACAATTTTAACATCTATACTGTCTGACAGTTTTTTAATACACTCGACTATAATGTTCACAGATGAATCAGAAAGTTGTTTCTTACAAGCGTACTGCAGAAGCTCGGCCAAACTTGTCGTATCATCTCGAGCGATCTTTAGACTTAGTTGAGCTTCAAACACTAATGGCAAAGCAATTTTTAATGCATCCACTAGAGGGTTTCTATCAATGTTTCTCATCAAGAAATCTACGAAGATGATCTGATGTAGTGACAGATCATTGACACCATGACGAATAAGTTGCAGCAGAACCTGAACAATAGTGCTACTTGCAGGAACTCCAACATATGACACAACTTTCAATGCCTGAATTGTATCATTGAGAGTGATGACTCTAGCTTGTGACTTCAGACGTTTGCAAAGTTTGATGAAGTCAGGACTGTCAACAATCTGCTGCTTTGTCATACTACAGCTGAAACACAGAAAGGCCTTTCATTTGTGCTGAAAACACTATCATGGCAAACATTTACCTAGATATGTGACAGTTTTTGTCTTTCCACAATTGATGGCATTGAACAAGAAGACAAACATAAATTTTTTATAGTGTTATAGTGTAACAAATGGTTATGTAAATGATGATCTCAGCCACATCAATAGGCAAGTGATATCAAATGTCACATGTCAAATGTGGAAAAGTGGTTTACATTCATACTGTGGAAAATTCTAGCTTCACAGCTCAACCCTGACACCGGCTATACTGACTCACTAGTGTCATGTTTGTCAATCCAGGACAATGTTACTCTAGTACCTCAAAATATATCATGACCACACCCTACTACATTCTTTTGAATTTGTTGTTTATAATCATCATGTCATTTTTTGCTGCATTACCTACACAGCTGATACACTGCCATTTAGATGAAGTAACAGACTAAACAATATCACATGTTGTTTATACAAGGTCAACAGAAATGATGGACCTGTATTTGAAATGTAATAATGCTTATAAGAAAGAGATACAGAGACACAATTTTCTGTAATGTGTTCATGACCTCATAAGGTTTTCTTAAAGATGCACAAGAACATCTTTTTGCACATATTCCATGTGGATGCACAATATGCTTCCAGCTGTAGTAAGGACTGCCACTGCTGCAGTAAGTCAGTGCGAAGTTCAGCGTGCAAGATAAACCACCTTGCATCATTTGACTGCTGAGAGAAAATCCACTGTATACACACAGCAGAGACCCACCTGTCACTCAAGTAATTCAATGGTGATTTAACTAGTTTATTGAAAGTGGAAGAGTGGAAAAGCCCAAATAACTCAGATGACCACAGACATCTGAGGAGGATGTTGAATGTAAGGCTGCTACATCAATGTAGTGCAAAGATGTCTACTGCTCATCCAAAATGGGGGCAGGGTATAACCAAAATTATCCAAAATGCCTTGTGCAACAAGCTAAGGTTCCATTCTTATAAAATTCAAATTCTGCATGAAATGAAATATGAACATCACTACACAAGAGCTGAATTTGCAAATCTGATGCTGAGTGCAAGTGATGACACTGACAGCTCTTTACAGCAGGTGATGTACACAAACGTGTTACAAATAAATGGTCATGTAAATGGGCATAACTATCACATCTGGGGACAGGACGGACCATATGAAATTTATAAGCATGTGTCATACTTACTGCCTTTGTGGTGTGGCATGATGCATGATCCTATTATAAGGCCTTTCATTTGTGCTGAAAACACT
>Ga0209755_10005688_pt1 | contig 14075 bp, 8 predicted proteins | sample TergutCo191P1_FD_187301 | JGI IMG/M metagenome (GOLD analysis project Ga0209755, IMG submission 187301) | Cornitermes sp. P1 segment gut microbial communities from Petit-Saut dam, French Guiana - Co191P1 (SPAdes) (version 2) | ecosystem: Host-associated > Arthropoda: Insects > Digestive system >... | reverse complement strand
ACGTACTTATCAACCCAGTAAAGTTAAGAGGAATCGTAAGTTTGGGTTTCGCGCCCGTATGAAAACCAAAGGCGGTCGGCTTGTTTTAAAACGCCGCAGGGCAAAAGGCAGAATTAAACTTTCTATTTCCGACGAGAAAAAGCCTTATTAGTATAGTTAAAGAAAATTCTTTCCGTTTCAAACGGGAAGAACATTTAAAGAAAAGGAAGGAGATTCGGGAGGTTTTTGGCAAAGGCAGGTGGTATGAATTCCGCGGCACATCAGGGCGCCAAAGCGCGAGACTTTTTGTATTAAAAAACAGCTTGCCATATAACCGTATTTGTTTTACGTTTTCTAAATCTAAGGATTGGAACGCTGTTTTAAGGAATCGCGCCAGACGGCTTGGCCGTGAAGCATTCAGATTGATGAAAAGCCGCCTCTTAGGCGGGCATGATTTAATACTGCTTGTTTTTAATAACTGCCCGGATAACAAGGGCAAAGCCAAAAACGGGCAATCTACAGCCGGAAGCAGTCCAGTCAGCGCGGTAAGCGGTAAAATCAGACGCGAAACCCTTTCAGACAGGATGGCGCAGCTTGAGTTCCTTTTTAAAAGAGCTGGTTTACTAAAATGAAATATATAGCGCTTGCTTTTATCAAATTCTACCAATACGCGGTTTCTCCGCATTTTCCCCCTGCTTGCAGGTATTATCCTAGTTGCTCAAATTACGCCCTGGAGGCTGTTAATAGATATGGTTTTTTGCGCGGCAGTTTGCTGGCTGTCAGGAGGATTCTCCGCTGCCATCCCTTTCACCGGGGCGGTTACGATCCTGTGCCTGAATTAATGCCTGATCACGCCCGCTCGGTCAGATCGTAAAGTTGAATCAGGCATTGAACCAAAACTTTTACTTAAGGAAAAAAAATGGATAGAAATACTATTTTAGCTATTGTGTTATCCACAATTGTTTTAATTATCGCGTTTTCAATACAGGGATTTCTCGCGCCGCCCCCTGTTACTAACGTGCAGACGCAGACGGAGGTAACCGCGGTTAATACAGATGTACCGTCCGCGCAAACCGCCGCTCCTGCTCCGCAAACCGGTCAGGCGCAGCAGACAACTTCCAATATCCAGACAGCCGGACAGGAAGAGATTCCGCTATATCCGCCTGTTATTATCAATACAGAATTCTATACAGCGGCGCTTACAAACGCCGGCGGCGATATGGTTTCTCTTAAATGGAAGGATCATAGAAAAGATGTTGACGCTCATGACGCCTGGGTCGATTTAATTCTCTCAGGCGATAACGCGGCAAAGGCGTTTTCTATCGCCTTTGGTAATGCCGAAGCTCAGCCTGTTTCATCAAATTTTAATATAAACCGTATATCGGAATACTCTGTGGAGTTTTACCGCGAATTTACCGTCCCTTCGCCAATTTACGGTTCGGACGGCAGATTCCGTTTAAGCAAGCGGTATGACTTTAAGCCAAACGATTATATGTTTGAGTTAACTGTAACTATGGACGGCGGCTTCTCTGTATTAGGATTCGATTTTTCCGGCAGCGCTTATACCTTATCATTCGGGCCGCAGATTGGGCCTGTTTTTCAGAGGCTGGACGGTTATTATGACTACCGGCATTACAACATTTACTCAAACGGCAAACGCAGAGACGCGAAAGTTAATGAGCTTATCAGCAACTCTACATGGGCTGCTATCTCCGGCAAGTACTTCGCTTTTATAGTAGTTCCCTATTTAAACCTTACGCAGTATGCTGTCAATTTTTCCGATAAAGCGGAACCCGGGCTTTTGTCGGCGTCAAGGCTCAATATTATTCGTTCTTCTGTTAATGTCTCCAAAATTGAAGATACTTACCGTTTTTATCTGGGGCCTAAAACCCAGGAGATCCTCTCCAATTATAATTCCGGTAAAAACGAGTATGGTATCCGTGACGCGAACTTTGTCGAGATTGCCAACACGCGCGGTTTCTGGGGAATTTTTTCGCCGCTGGAACGCGTGTTAAAGTGGCTGCTTCTTGGTATTCATAGAATTGTTCCTAATTACGGCGTTTCGATAATCCTTTTAACATTGTTAATAAAGCTGCTTTTCTTCCCGTTAACGAAAAAAGGATCAGAAGCCACTTTGCGAATGCAGGCGCTTGCTCCAAAGATGAAGGAATTACAGGACAAGTATAAAAACGATCCTCAAAAACTGCGAATGGAAATGGGAAAGTTTTATCAGCAGGAAGGGTATAATCCAATTTCCGGGTGTCTTCCCATGCTGCTGCAGCTGCCGATTTTTATCTCTATGTTCAGCCTGTTTAACAACCATTTTGATCTTCGCGGCGCAATGTTTATTCCAGGCTGGATTCCCGATCTGTCGCTCCCTGAATATATAATACAATTTGAGAATTTCAGAGTGCCGCTTCTGGGATGGACTGCTCTAAGGCTGCTGCCTTTTATATATGTAGGCTCTCAGTTAATCTACGGTAAAGTTACTCAAATGCCTGGCCAGCAGTCCAACACAACAATGAAGATGATGCTGTTTGTCATGCCCGTTGTGTTTTTCTTCGTGCTTTATGATGTGCCTTCCGGGCTTTTAATTTACTGGATTTTTTCGAACCTGCTTACTCTTGTCCAGCAGGTTATCATTAACAGATTTATTATCAAAAAGAAAGCGGCGATGGCTCAGGCAGAGGCTGATAAACCGCCTGCCGCCGTTCTTCCCCCTCCGCCAAATAAAGGGGGAGGTAAAAAAAGAAAAAGGAAATCTTAAACAAAGGAGAGTATATTTTTTATGGAATTTGAATTTGAAGGACGAACCGAAAAAGAAGCGATTGACAGGGCCGCCGGAGAGCTTGGTCTTGAGAAAGACGATTTTGATGTGGAGATTCTGGAAACCCAAAAAAGCGGTTTATTCAAAAAAGGCCTGGTGCGGATAAGAGTGCATGTTCCTAATTTTGGGCAGACCGCGAAACCTGCACACGGCTCCGCCGGCGCGGACAGCCGGGAAAGGAGCATGGGGCAAAGCTCCCCGGGACACAGTGCCGCGGGACATGCTCCTGCTGGACGCGGTTCCCCTGAACATGAATCCAAGACCGTTTTCGGCGAGCCATTGCCTCAAAATGAATTTGAAGAAAAAATGATTAAATTTACCGCCGGTCTGATTGAGCGCATGGGTTATCCCGGCACTGTAACAATCGTGTTCAGGGAGAAACACAAGATTGGCTTAAAAATTGATTCCAGCCATTCCTCAATATTGATTGGGAAAAAAGGTCAAAATCTTGACGCGTTACAATTAATTTTAAACATTTACGCGGGAAGGCTTGGCAGGGATGAAATGCGCGTGATTCTGGACACTGAGAATTACCGTATTCGCAGGGAAGAGTCTCTTGTGCGTCTTGCCTATAATGTCGCCGAAAAAGTCCGTGAATCAAAGAGCTCGATTCTGCTTGAACCGATGAACCCCTTTGACAGATGGCTTATCCATACAACTTTAAATGACATTGGGGATGTTGAAACAAAGAGCGAAGGAGACGGGCTTTATAAACAGGTGCGTGTTTTTTACCGCGGGTTAAAGTAATTTGGCATCTTAGGCTGTTCGCGTTATTATGTTATTAACTCAAGGTAAATGAATGAAAAGCAGGTTTCTTAGTTTTCTTTTTTTCACGTTTCTTGTTCCGGGCGCGTTTTCGCTGCCGCTGGAGAGTATTGTATACCCGGCGTACGCCGCGCAGCTTCGGCTTAACGATGAAATTATTCTTGAGACACAGCTTAGAAATCCTGTTCTCAAGCTAATACCTTTCGATGCCGAATTAAAGCAGTTTATTACCGCAGTGCAGAATTCAGTTAATCCGGGCATTATGGTGGAAGCTCTTTATTTGTATAAAAAACCTGTTATTTTTCATACGTCAGCGGGTAACTGGGACGCAGGGCAAAAAACCGGAATTTTTAACCAGATTACCGCTATCAGCACATTGGCAGGCATCCAGTATTTTTCCGCGAGCCGAAATACAATGCGCACTTTTTATGAGGTCTCGGGTGTAATTGAAGGACCGTCATCCAGGCGGCTTCTTCCCGATCCCTATTTCGCGCAGGTTCCCGCGGCGCATACTCTTTTCGCGCGGCAAAAGGACCTTACCTTTGGCGATAATGTTTACCGCTATGATTATGCCAGCAGCGCTGATATTATCTATTTTACTCAGGAAAACATCACGGCTTTGAATTATGGCATACTTCCTGCTATTGGAAGAGGTAACCTGCGATCTGTTATCGCTGTTTTTGACTGCGGAGACTCCGTTCTGATATATATCGCTTCAATGGCGCGGGCGGCTTCTTTGCCGGGAATGGGAGACAGAATCAGTTCATCTTTCAGCAGCCGCGCGGCAGCCGTACTAAGCTGGCTGACCGGCCGTTTAAACAGCCAAATTTTTACATATTAATTCTATTTTCATTTTTTTTTTTTTAGTATATAATATAATCAGATTGCCGGTTTTTTTTGAATATACGAAAAGGATGGTTTAGGATGAGGCTATTTACAAGATCAGATTTTGACGGCTTAGCTTGCGGGGCGCTATTATCATACTTAGGGCTTATTGATGACTGGCAGTTTGTCCATCCTAAGGATATTCAAGATGGTCTTGTGGAAGCTACAGATAATGATATTCTTGCGAATATTCCGTATATTAAAGGTTGTAAACTCTGGTTTGATCATCATTCCAGCGAGACCGAACGCCTCGGCGAAGGCGCGTTTTTTGAGGGCGTATCAAAACCGGCGCCAAGCTGCGCGCATGTCATTTATGATTATTACGGCGGCGAAGCGAAACTCGGCAGGTTCGCTGAGATGATTTATTATGTAGATAAAGTTGATTCGGGCAACCTTACAATAGACGAGATACTGGATCCAAAAGGCTGGATACTGCTCGGCTTTATAATGGATCCCCGCACCGGTCTTGGCCGTTTTCGCAGTTTTACAATCAGTAATTATGATTTAATGCTGCTGCTGGCAAAAGCGTGTTCCGAAAAATCAATTAGCGAAATACTGTCGCTGCTCGATGTAAAAGAGCGGCTGGATTTATATTATCAACAGAAAGAGCTTTTTTCAAACATGGTTAAAAGCAATGTGGAGATTTTAGGTAATGTTATAAAAATTGATCTCAGGAATGTTGAGACCATTTACGCCGGAAACAGGTTCCTGCTTTATACATTCTACCCTGAGCAAAATATTTCTGTATGGATTGTAGACGGCCGTAATAAGGCGAATGTCGCGATTACAGTCGGTCACAGTATTATAAACCGCTCCAGCACAGTAGACGTGGGCTCAATGGTATTAGGCTACGGCGGCGGCGGTCACAAGCAGGTCGGCACTTGTCAGGTTTCCAATGATGAAGCGGACAGAATCATCACCGAGATAATGAAGAAGATTAACAATGTAAACGGCTAACAGGAAGGCAGCGGTTTTTCCCCTGTCAAACTGCCTGCTCAAGCATTTATGAATTTAATATTATTTAATTATTTTATATGCCAGTAAAAAATTCGAATATACCCCTTTCTAGGGTGTTTTCACCGGATAATGATAAAAGCCTCAATAGAACCTATGTTAATATTATTACAGACGAAGATATTCCTGTTGTTTGTTTTAACAGGTTGACAAAGAAAGAGCGTTTAATGCCCTTTAGCACGCTAAATAATAACATTGAGAATTTTTGGCTGCAAGGCGGAGATTGGGAATATTCATTTACCGAAGAAGGGTATGCAAAACTTAAAGAAAAATCAGTTTCCAGGCCGCCTGCCTGGAGCAGTAAAGAGTTAAAAAACGGCAATAAAAATAATGATGCCGGGGAACCGGACGTAAAACAGGGTTTTGGGAGCGATTATTTTAATTTTGTCAGTATGTCCAACAGCGAGCGGATTAATTATCTTAACAATAGCAATAAACGGCTTAATGATCTTCTTTCTCATAAGAAAGGCGATAAAACAGATATCGCCCAGGCCCTTGTGGACACTACCAAAGACGCCGCGATGATAAATCACGCGGTGCTTGAAGACGCTATACGCCTCGCGGACAATGAAGCGAAAAAACTCACGCAAGGCCTGGTTGATTCCACCAACGAGATGGTTAAATCTTCCGCGATGCTTATATCAGAAAATGTTTTTAACAATGATATGATGAATACCCTTGTGGAGAAATCCAACGGCACAATTGTCCAGCATATGACAAGGGTATATCTTAAAGGAATCGCTTTTCTTTCTTATTTTAATAGGCTTGTCTCATCATCCAGCGCGATACAGAAATTCCGGGTTTCTTTTCCTTCTAAATACCGCTCCTACTATCATAAACTGCTTCCACACATGAACATAGAAGACATCGGTCTTGAGCGTGTTTTTTTCGGAGGCATGAGGGCAATTCCTCCCGATTTATATTTTAAGTGGGCAGTCGGCTTTCTGATTCACGATATCGGCAAAGCGTCCGCCGTTGAGTATCATGAAGGTGAAAGCTCCTATGACCGCAACATTGTAATTGATCATGTAAAGCAGGGTTATAAGTCCATCATGACGAAGACAAACTACCCAAAGGAAGCCGGTCTTATTACAGGGTATCATCATGAATATTACGGTGATAATGACGGCTACGGTTATTTCCGCGCGTATTTTCAACAGTATAAAAAGCAGAATCCCGGCGCGAAAGTGGATTATTGCATTACTTATGATATTGAGCCTATCCTGGATTACGTTGCCCTTTCGTATTTCCCTGCGAAGGTACTGGAAATTATTGATGTTTTTGACAGCCTGACCGATCCTCACCGGATTTACCGCAAGGCGATGCAGCCGGATGAAGCTCTCGCGATGATGCGCGAGCAGTTTATAGAAGCTCGTTGTAAAATTGACGCGGTTCTCTTTGATGTATTCTCAATGTTTGTTCATGAGCAGAAAACCTGAGCGTGGAAAAACATCAGTTAACAAAATGCTTTTTCAAAAACTCCAAATCCAGTTCGGGATAAACAGGGAACCTGTCCATTAACGCCTTTACCCGCGCATGAACTTCGCTCTTTACAGCTTCGTCTATTGTATATTTCGCTTTGCTGTTTTTTGACGGATCGTTTTTGTCATTCGCCTGCGCCGTTCCTTTGATTACTTTCGCGATTAACTCGCCCAGCTCAGACATTTCCGCCTCTCCCATGCCAAGCGTTGTAACAGCCGCGGTTCCAAGCCTTATCCCGGATGTGTACCACGGGCCGTTCGGATCGCGGGGAAGACTGTTGCGGTTCAACGTTATGCGACACTCGTGAACGGCGCTTTCAGCCTGCCTGCCTGTAATGCCGGCTTTGTGAACATTTACCAGCATCAGGTGATTGTCGGTTCCGCCTGTCAGCACGTCCAGCCCGTTTTTCACGCAGGAAGCGGCAAGGGCTTTACAGTTGTCCACAATGCGCCGCGCGTACTGCCTGAATTCCGGGGCTGAGGCTTCACGAAACGCGACAGCCTTCGCCGCGATAACATGCGGAAGCGGTCCTCCCATTGTAAGCGGGCAGCCTTTATCCAGAGCTTCGGCGAATTCTTTTGTTGATAACACTATACCCGCGCGCGGGCCGCGGAGTGTTTTATGTGTTGTGCTTGTAACAATATGCGCCCAAAGAACAGGATCATCTTCGCCTGTAAAGACCTTGCCGGCGACAAGCCCTCCGAAATGCGCCATATCTACCATAAAAACCGCGCCTGTATTATCCGCGATTTCCCTCATGCGTTTAAAATTTATTTTACGCGGATACGCCGAGTAACCCGCAAGCAGGATAAGCGGACGCACTTCCTTCGCCTGTTTTTCGATCTCGTCATAATCAAGCAGCCCGTCTTTTTCCGAAACGCCGTAACTGTAAACATCGAACATGCGCCCGGAAAGATTGTGCCTGTAGCCGTGAGTCAGATGTCCGCCGGAATAGTAATCAAGCCCTAAAAGACGCTGGTTGCCGAATGAGGCGCGCAGTTCCTTCCACTTGGCATCATCAAGTTTATATAGATTTGCCTCACCCCATTTCGCCAGAGCGGGGCTTTCAATCCGCGTGCTGAGAACGGCCCAATATGCGAGGATGTTCGCGTCCGCGCCGCAGTGCGGCTGAACATTCGCGTATTCCGCGCCGAAAAGCGCGCGCGCTTCTTCCGACGCGAGAGTCTCAATCGCGTCCACATTTTCGTTTCCCGCGTAAAAGCGGTGATTGGAAACGCCTTCGGCGTATTTGTCGGTTAATAAATTCCCCATCGCGAGCTGTACTGCGATGGAGCAGTAATTTTCACTGGCGATTAGTTTTACTCTCTTTCGCTGGTTTTCCAGTTCTCTGACAATCGAAAAAGCTGTTTTTGGAGATACCCTGGATATCTCTGTAAGGCTGCAAAGGTAAGCCAGAAAACCTGTGTTGATATTTTCCGGCGCTAGTTGTTTCTGCGTCATTTCCGCGAGATACGCAGCCGCAGGATTTATATTCATAATAGATAGTAACATTCTATTACTTTCTTGAAAAGCGGCGCGGGATTGGCGTTCCGGTTTATCAGATTGCCGGGCTAGTCTTTTTTTACGATGCGCCGGTAAATATTTTTAATCAGCCTGCGAGCTCTTGTCTTACTAAATTCTTATGTGTATAATATATTCCTGTCTATTGTTGTAATTAAAACTATTTTAGTTATATTATATTTAGGAAATATTTTTGAGTAAAAAAGTTAAAAAAGGATTTTGCTTTTTAATCCTGCTTTTCGTATTTTTTAATCTTCCGCTTGTCTGGGCTGTTGACACAGATCTGCCTGCCGTTAAAGTCGCGATGAGCGATGATCAATCGATCATCATAGAACGCATATTATATACTGCGTTAAAACGCTCAGGATATCAGATGGTTACGCAGGTGACAGGAATGCGCACTGCTGTCGTTGATGTGAATTACGGCGACGCTGTGATTCTGCCGATTCAGACAGGAGGCTGGGACAGATTGTATCCCAACCTGATTCAGGTTCCGGTTCCTATCGCCGATGTTGAATTTTCCGTTTACTCTCTTAGCAGCGCCCGGTACAATTTTTCAAACTGGAATGAAATGGCGGGGCTTCGGATTGGCTACCGCTGGCAGAATGAGTATATAGCGAATAATATCTGGCAGGCGATCGCCAGCAGTCATACCGCCTATAATGATCTGGATCAGTTGTGGGCTTCTCTTTTAAACGGCGATAACGATATAATCCTGCTTCCGCGCATGTCGCATTATGAGCACAGGTTTCCGAAAGGCATTAAAAGAGCCGGCGTTGTTGAATCGCAGCCGACCTATACATACGTAAATAACCAGCACAGCTTTCTGGCTCCTCTTCTTGAAAAAGCTTACCTTGATATGTACGCTGACGGCACCATGGATCTGATTATTAAAGGTCATGATCGAAATTCAATTTATCCGGGTCAGGAGTTTTACAGCGAAAAGCCGATTATTCTTCATATTAATTCGTATAACGTACAGAATGAATGGGAACGCAGCCACATGGAGTCCATCCGCAGAAATCTTGAACGCCGGTTTAACGTATCTTCATCTTCCAGCCGGGAAACAGCGCTTGATTATTTCAGTTTCAATTTAAATTCGAACGAACTTCTAAGCACTGCCAGTTTTAACGCGATTATTTCCAATATGATACGCACAAGTTTTATTTCCCGTTTCCCTGATTTAATTATCGCTTCCGGGAATGAAGCTCTTGAATATGTACTCAATAACAAGTATCTCATTTTTCCGAATACGCCTGTTTTATTTTTTGGAGTTCAGAATGAAAATGACGCCGTTTTATACGGGGATGAAGAAAACGTAACCGGCGTATATGAAACGGTTTCATTTGTTGAGACTGTCTCGCAGATACTTAAATCTTTTCCGGGAACCCGCCGCATCTACATTTTAAACGGTTATTTCCTGTCCAAAAGCATCGCGCTGCGCGAAGATATTCAAAAAAGAATCGCGTCTTCCCGTCTGCCTGTGGATTTCTCGTTTAATGATAACAAACTGTTTGCTGACATACTGGAAGACATCCGCTGGTTTGGATCGGATACGGTTGTTCTTATTGGAAGTTATCTTTCAGATAACGGCCGTACATTTTATTCGGAAACCGAAGTGCAGAGCATGGTTACTCAGGCGTCCAACTATCCGGTTTTTTCATTAACTTCTCCGTATATCGGATACGGAGTACTGGGAGCTCTTGTATCCGAGATTGAAGCGCAGAGCGATGTTGTCGCGTCAATAGCAGCCGAAATATTAAACGGGACTCCGCCTTCCGCGATTCCGGTCATAACGGATTCATCTTTTCTTAATCAATGGCACTTTGATTATGATGCGGTTAAAAGATTTAATGTTAATTTAAGGGATTTACCTGCCGGCCATATCATCATTAACCGCGCTCTGCCTATTTGGGAATCTAATCCGCTTGAGTTTACGTTGATATTAACGGTTGCCGGATTAATTATTATGGTCCTCGCCGCTTTTACAACTGTCGCCTATATACTTAACAAAAAAAAGGCGGATAAAGTATATATCGCCAATATCGAAAATACGCAGGAAGAACTTCGTCACGCGCGCGACGCGGCGCAGGCCGCCAATAGAACCAAATCCACGTTTCTCGCGAACATGAGCCATGAGATCAGAACGCCGATGAACAGCATCATAGGTTTCGCGGAACTCGCGCAGTACAGCGATAACCTGCGGAAAAACAAAGAATACATCGGCAACATACTCGAAAGCGCGCAATGGCTTTTAAAAATCATTAATGATATTCTTGATATTTCAAAGATCGAGTCAGGTAAAATTACTCTGGAGAAAATTCCTTTTGATCTTCATGATGTTCTTTCTAATTGTCAGATAACGATTAAGCCTAAGGCCGAAGAAAAAGGAATCGCTTTTTACTGTTATGCCGAGCCGTCTTTAAATAAAAAATTACTCGGCGATCCAATCAGGCTGCGGCAGGTCATCATCAATTTACTTTCCAACGCTGTAAAATTTACAAATACAGGTACCGTCAAGCTGCTGGCGTCACTGGTGAATAACGACTCAAACAGTGTAATTATACATTTTGAGGTTAAAGATTCCGGCATTGGAATGAATCAGGCGCAGATTGGCAGGGTTTTGGAGCCTTTTATGCAGGGGGATGACAGCGTTACGCGAAGATTCGGCGGCACAGGGCTTGGGCTGCCGATAACAAAAAGCATTATCGAATTAATGGGCGGAGAATTAATAATCGAAAGCGCTCTTGATATAGGCAGCAAATTCAGTTTTGATCTAAATTTTGATTTGATTGACGAAGATACCGCGGCAAAGTTTCAGGCTAATGTTTTAGAAATAAAAGACAAGCCGAATTTCTCAGGCGAGATTCTGATCTGCGAGGATAACAGCCTTAATCAGCAGGTTATGTGCGATCATCTGTCGAGACTCGGACTGAAAACCGTTGTAGCGCATAACGGCATGGAAGGCATCGCGCGCGTTACAAAACGTCTTAACTCCGGCGAAAAACCGTTCGATTTGATTCTTATGGACATACATATGCCCGGAATGGACGGGCTTGAATGCGCGTCAAAGATTACCGCGTTAGGCGCTAATATTCCGATTGTCGCCGTAACCGCGAACATTATGTCCAATGATGTCGAGCTTTACAGAACAAGCGGAATGTCTGATTGTCTGGGGAAACCGTTCACATCGCAGGAATTGTGGAAGTGCCTGATTAAGTATCTTCCTGTTACAGGTTATTCCGTCGTGGATAAAGAGCAGCAGGCCGCGGATGACAACAGGCTTTTGGAGCACATGCAGGTGAATTTCTTCAAAAACAATCATACAACGTACTTAAATATATCAGAAGCGGTAAATACGGGAGATATCAAGCAGGCCTACAGAATCGCGCATTCGCTGAAAAGCAACGCGGGACAGATTGGCGAGAAAAATCTGCGGACTGCCGCCGCTGACGCGGAAACCATGCTTGAATTCGGGCGTTTTGGAACAATCATAACGGAAAATGACAGAAAAACAATTAACCAGGAAGTGCTGAAAAAACTGGAAACGGAATTAAAATTAACGCTTGAAAAATTAGCGCCGTTATTCGAAGGAATTAATTCTCAAAAAATTGAAAAAACAGAAGACTCTGTCAGGATAAATGAAATTCTTGACAGGCTGGAAATACTGATAAGAAACAGAAACCCCGAATGTGAAGATTATATATACGAAGTTCTTACAATACCCGGAGCTGAAGAACTGGCGCAGCATATCGAAAAATATAATTTTAAGCAGGCGGCTGTTGAATTATCAAAATTAAAAAGCGAATGGGAGTAGAACGATGGGCGGCAGGAAGAAATACAGCGTCCTGATTGTAGATGACGAAAGAGCGAGTATAAGCGCGCTTAAAAATATTTTGAGTGATGAATATACAATTTACGCGTCAAGCAGCGGACATGACGCCATAGAAACCGCTGAAGAATTTTTGCCTGATATTATACTGCTTGATGTTATTATGCCTGATATTGACGGGTATGAAGTTACTACCGCGCTGAAAAAATCAGCTAACACCCGCGATATTCCGGTTATTATAATCACAGGGCTTGATAATATTGTCGATGAGGAAAAGGGGCTGGCTCTTGGCGCGGCGGACTACATTACTAAGCCGTTTCATCCCGCGATTGTAAAACTCAGGGTTCAGAACCATTTAAAGCTGGTTGAGCGCCTTAGGCAGCAGGCGCTTATGACAAGGATATCGCAGAACTTCCTGACTGAAGCTTACACAGTATCGCAGTACTCAGATACGCTGCGCATGGTCGGAGAGTTTATGAATCTCGCCGCGGTGCTTCTTTACAGGCTTGATGAACAAGCCAACGCGCTTATATGCCAGAATGAATGGATCAACCCGAAATTAAACATTAAAACGCGGTTAGGAGACAGAGTTGAATTCAATGTTCAGGGATTATCCGCAGTGAAGAATCTTTTTACAAATAATAAAAACATTCCGCATTTACATTCGAGCAATCCTCTTTTAATTGATATTATGAAATCGCGCAGTTCTTGTCTGGATAATTTTATCATAACGCCGGTTTTCACTAAAGGAAGGATTAGCGCGATTCTGGTTTTTTCCAGAGACGATAAAAAATCAGACTGGGGAGAGAGCGAAATTGATCTCGCGATCCTTGTTACGAGCGTTTTTTCAGGCGTTTTTGAACGTGACGCGATGGAGCGCCAGTATTCCATTGTAGAGAATTCCCCCAATATCGTTTTGTATATCTCATCAGACGCGGGCCTTGAGTATGTGAATCCGGCTGTTCTGGATGTTACAGGGTATACCAAAAATGAGCTTATCGCCCAGGGGCTTAACGCGATCTTTGACGCGAAAACGTTAGCTGAAATAAAAGAAGTGCATTTACCAGCTTCGGCGCGCGGCGAAACCGTTCTTTTTGAGAGTGAAATAAACCGCAAAGACGGAGCGAAACGAATATTGATGATCTCCGTTATTCAGGACGGAAAAAACAACTTCGGGATTATCACAAGGGATTTAACGGAAATACGGGAACTGGAAAACGGCCTTATTCTTTCCAAGGAACACGCCGAATACCTGAGCCGCGCGAAATCTGAATTTCTCTCCCGTATGAGCCATGAAATGCGCACGCCCATGAACGCGATTATGGGCCTGCTTCAGATAGCGGAAATGCAGGGAATGCCTGACAACATGAAGGATTTCAGCAGAAAAATGAATACCGCCTCTCACTCTCTGATGCGTCTGATAGACGATGTGCTTGATTTTTCCGATATTGAATACGATGTATTCAAGCTGTCAGAATCTCTTTTTGATTTTAATACGATGGTTCGCGATGTACTGCTTGCTGCCGATGATAAAGCTTCAAAGAAAAGACAGTTAATTAACTGCAATATAGATGCAAAAATTCCTGTATCGCTTTACGGTGATGAAAAACGCGTTAGGCAGGTTATTCATAATTTATTAGGCAACGCTGTAAAATTCTCTCCCGAAGACGGAGAAATAAATTTTAACGCGTTTTTAGAAAGCGCGGATAACGGTTCAGTAGTTGTAAAATTCGAAGTCACCGACAATGGAATCGGAATATCACCGGATCA
>Ga0209755_10005687_pt1 | contig 14080 bp, 10 predicted proteins | sample TergutCo191P1_FD_187301 | JGI IMG/M metagenome (GOLD analysis project Ga0209755, IMG submission 187301) | Cornitermes sp. P1 segment gut microbial communities from Petit-Saut dam, French Guiana - Co191P1 (SPAdes) (version 2) | ecosystem: Host-associated > Arthropoda: Insects > Digestive system... | reverse complement strand
AGGGAGATGAAAATAAAAAAAATATTCCTTACTCCTCATCAAGAGAGAGAGAAAAAAATAATAGATTTGCCGCAAATAACAGTAATGAAGAGTTGATTTTAGCGAAAATTGAGTCGATAACCGCGCGGTTTGTCGATGAAAAGCGCGAAGGAGATATTTTAATATTTTTATCCGGCGAAAAAATGATTAAAGAGTGTATGAATCGTCTTTCTTTTTGTTCTGTCGGAAAATTTTTACATTTAATTCCGCTGTACGGAAGATTAGGCAAGGAAGAACAGGAAAAAGTCTTCGAAGTTACTCCCGCGAATAAAACAAAAGTAGTTATATCGACGAATATCGCCGAAACTTCGGTAACAATCGACGGAATAACGGCAGTGATCGACTCGGGATTGGCAAAATTAAACTGGTATAACCCCCGCACATTCACTTCAAGCTTGATCGAATCGCCTATTTCGATCGCGTCTGCGAATCAGCGCAAGGGAAGAGCGGGAAGAACGCGCGAAGGAACATGTTACAGATTGTACACAAGAAAAGATTTTGAACAGCGATCTCTTTACACGACAGAAGAAATTTTCCGCACCGATTTATCCGAAGTTGTTTTGCGCATGGCGGATCTTGGAATAACTGATTTTGAAAACTTTGATTTTATCGCGCCGCCGGAAAAAGAAGGACTGATAAGCGCGGTAGAAACATTAAATTTACTTGACGCGCTGGAAGAAGATAAAAGTTTATCGAATATCGGCAAATTAATGACGGAATTTCCTCTCGCGCCGCGTCATTCGCGGATAATTGTCGAAGCGATTTTAAAATATCCAGATGTGATCAGAGAAACAATCATCGCGGCGGCGTTTTTATCCACGCAGAGCCCGTATATTCTTCCTCCCGGCGAAGAAACTGATGCGCGTCAGGCTCATCACCGCTTTCGTGACGACAACGGAGATTTTATTTCTTATTTAAAATTATTAAAATCGTATACCGATTCTACTAATAAAGCGAAATTCTGCGATAAAAGTTATCTTGATGAGCGCGCAATGGCGGAAATCGCGAATGTAACCGCGCAATTGGAAGAAATTCTCGCGAAGATGAAAATTCCTGTACACACAAGAGCGCAAATAATAGCAGATAACGAAATCGATGATTATTTATGCTGCATCGCGAGAGGAATGATACAATTTGTCTGCGTTCGCGAGGGAGCGAATCACGGTTCGAGAGGAAAATTCGGATTGTACAGCAGTTCAACAGAAAATAAAATAATTATTCATCCGGGATCAGTCATGTTCCGCGTTGATCCTCAATTTATTGTAGCCGGAGAGATAGTAAAGACATCCAGAATGTACGCGATGTCGGTTTCTCCATTAACAAGATCATTACTAAACAAAATTCGCCCCGGACTTTTCGCGGAGCGTGAAAAATTCAATGATCAAAAACCTGAAAAACAAAAAAAAATACGGGATTTTACCAACAATATCAAAATTCAAGGCGAAGTTTTCGAAATCGTCACCGTCAAAGGCAAAAAAACTGTTTTGCTTCCATGGGAAAAGTTTTCTTTGATCCGCGATAAACTTCCTTCCGATATAATTTACAATAATATAAAAGGAAAAATAATTGTTAAAAAACATTTTAATCTGCTCGACGGAGAAAAATTAGAACTTATTTTTACTCTTGCGCCTTCTCTTGACGCGGAAAGCGCGTTTTCGCGTCATTGGCCGCGTAAAGAAAATTTTAATTCAAAGGAAAATCCCGGCGCTCTTTTAAAACATCTTGATAATCTTGCAAGACCTGTTATTTGGAAAAAAAACGCCAAGGATTTAGGATTCCTCGGTCTTTTCACCGACGGAAACGGAAATTATTGGATGCGCGCGTCACGCGGTTTTCATACAAGCCTTAACGAAAGCCTTTCCAGTTTAGAAACATTAATAGACGAACTGGGCGAAGAAATTAACATTGAGCAAAAACATATTGTAAATCAATGCTACCGCAGGCTTTCCGATTACTTAAATTAAAACCTCGTTACCTTAATTTGTTCGATATGAAGCGTGTAGTTGCCGGTATTTAACATCTTTAACCTGATTCCTTGATTGGAATTTATCATGTTTAACGCTGATTGATCGTTAATATATATATTATCTTCAAAACTCCACCATTCTTCCACGTAATTTTTCCAATTGTTAAGCGATGTTTGATTGCTGTTATTTATGCCGAGAATCATTTCGCCTTTAGTGTTTGATCTGACTGTTCCTTTAACTTCGATCTGATCTCCGATTTGGAATGAAATTCCCGAAATATCGATACCTGCGGAAGATGAAATAATATTAATTTTAAGTTTGTTAAGGTTATCTTCATTAATAATTTCGTAATTTATTTCGCCTGGTATGTTTCCTCCGGATCGAATCGGAACACCTGCAAAAATATTATTAAACATTGCGGAAGTTTTTATTTCTGTTCTTTCTTTTTCCTTAAGAACTTTCGATAAATCTAATAATACTGTTCCGTTTCTTATATTAATAACGCGCTGACCCGAAACATTTCCGTCTGTAAAGACAACAGTAATTACAGCCTGACCTGTGCCGACAGCTTTTACGGTGCCGTCAGCGGAAACAGAAGCGATATTTGAATTACTTGAATACCACTTCATTTTTTTATTCGGCGCGTCCCATGGATCAGTCCATGTGGATAATTTATGCTCCTCGCCCAGAACCAAATCCAAAGATTTCCAGTCGTTATGAATACCGGCGGATTTAATAATCGGAATTACCGTTACCGTACATTGAGCGCTGTAATTACCCTGAACTGTTGTTACTTTTACTACTGCGGTTCCTCCCGCGTGAGCGTTTATTCTGCCGTAAGGGTCTACAGTTGCGACTTCTTCATTGCTCGATGTCCAAATTAAAGTTTTAAATGTCGCGTTTGCCGGAATAACCGCCGCTGTAAGAGCGCCTGTCTGCATTGCGTTTAAAGATAAACTATTCCTGTTTAACGTAACTCCGCTGACATTAACTATACTCTGTCCGCCTGTTAAATTATAATTCGCGGTAATATTTATATCATTATTAAATGATACAGTTATCGATCTGCCTGCAGAATTTCCGCTTATAATGCTGCCGCCCTGTACTGTCCAATTTGCAAAAGTGTAACCGTCAATATCTTCCGCAGTAACCGTAACAGGATAGATTGAATAATATTTGCCTGTCCAGATTCCGCCCGAAGGATTCGGCGCGGTTGTATTTATTTTTATCGGGAGTGAATTCATTATTATATCGCTGTATTTTGCGTATAAATTTACATTTTTTAAATTAGCGGCGGTTATGCCTCTGGAACCGAAATGCACCGGCAGATATTCTTTTGTTACCGCGTCTTTTATATTGAATAAAAAAGATTTCATTTCGAAAATCCACGCGTCGAAAGTTTTCCATGAATAACCGAACCAGCTGTTGTATTCCGCCATTAAAGGCTTGTAAACCGCGGCTAACTCATCTAATTTGGCGGCGCTTGACGAATATTCAAAATTTACATTGGATAAATCCATCAATGTAATGATAAATTGTTTAAAAAATTCTTCGTTCTCCAATAATTTTATAAACACCTGCGTAGCGTGATGATATGCGGTTCCTAAAATTTTTTCTCTATAAAAATCGTTCGGCCTTCCGTCATTGTAAATACTCATGGACATTTCGGTATCGAACATTTGCCAGCGCCATCTTTGATCGCCGTACGGATTATTCGGTTCTTTGTTTCTTGTTCTCCACAGCTGCCAGTTATTATCCGGCCAATCTTGATTGCCGATATAAATATTCGCGGCAAAATAATCAATGTAACTTGTAATATCAAAAAAATCAGAAAATTCTTTATAATTATTCTGATTAGTCATGTTTAAAGTTCCGAAGTAATACATTCTATTGGTAAAATCTTCAAATTCCGCCTGCGAACCTTCGTCTATATCCCAATTTTCGATTATGATAACATTATTTCTGTTAACGCCGAATTTATTTTCCAAATAATGATTGCTGTATCTTTCCTGAAGATTATAAAAACCCCAATATTCGCCGTTTAAATACGCCATGCACGGAATTGCCGCCTGTGTGGTGAAATTTCTGTCCGTAAGAAGCGATTGAACAAAAACATCGCGCAGCTTTGTAATATCGGCGTCGTTGCCGCCGTTACGCAGCATTATATTTTTATTTCTTGTAATGGGAGTCCGTCCGTTTATATGAACAGCGCCGGGAATTAAAGGATAATTAACTAAATTATCAATGCCGTATTCCTGTCTAAAATAAATATTCCAGCTTTTATGCTGCACATCCCTTGACCATCCGCCGCGGATACGTATGCCGGCTCCTGTAGAAAACGCAAGCCTCCTTGAAGCGTCAAAAAAATCTATATTGGCTTCTCTCTCCCACTCTCTTCCTTTTTTATAAAAATTATAATCATATTGTGTTATTCCGTGTCCTCTGACATAAATGCCTGTATCAGCATCCAGTAAATTTTTCGGGTCTGTAACAATCGAGATAACGGGATGACCGGCATAATCAGCTAACATATTTCCGATAAAGTAAGTTAAAGTCGCAACATCGCTTTTTACCGCGCCGTTTGAATCAACAGCGACTGCGCGGATTACCATTGCTTTGGGACGCGCGTCTGAATCAATCGGAATATGAGGAACAGGAGCAGTCCAGCCTATTCTGTCTTCGTAAGGAGAAGGATAAAAAAGCGGAATATTAGCGTTTGTCGCCAAAAAATTCGGCAGCCCTGTGCGATTTTGTATGTTAATAGGAGAAGTATATTTAAAAACACGCACATCGTCGGCATTTAATTTTGAAGGAACGCTTCCGTCTATCGAATAATAAATTTCGTAACTATTGTTCGAGGTTAACGTAAGATCAAAAGAATTATTATAAATTCCGCTTTTATGCGAAAATTCAAGACCTCTGACTCTTCCGGGATTTGGATCAATATTATTATTACCCGATGACGGATTGCCGCACGAAAAAAATAATAAAGACGCGGTGAGTAAAACCGGCAATATTTTTAGTAAATTTTTCATAAACACCTCTAATTACTCACAGCATTATTCTTTATTAAGGTACCACCGGATCGATTTTCGGCAGTCCGATCATAGGATTCCATTGACCCGCAGAAGAATTTCTCGGCCAATATTTATATAATTCTGAATCGGACATAGCGGACTTACGAATATCAATTCTTTCAAAATCTACAAAATTATTATTAGTATCTGTAAGATTTCTACGTCTTGTAATCTGCGGTCTGGATTGATCAGGTCCTCGTGTAGCTCCTCCTTCGTTCTCAAAACCTGTTGCGGTATTAGTTACTCCCAGCATATCAATGTAATAACCGGTTAAGCTTGCTTCAATAAAAGGATTTGCAACAGTAAGAATTGTGCTTTGATTAATCATAACAGCCACTTTAAAACCATTATTAACAAGAACAAAATCAGCTTCTTGATCTGCCGTGGGAAGGACAGCACGAGGAGTACCATTAAAGTTACTACTACTTTGCGGCGTTGTATTGCTAACAATTAAATACGAACTTTTAGCAGGTATTACATTTGTTAATTTAATAACATTAGTCCAACCCGGCGTAGTATTATTTCCAATATGTAAATAATAATTTCCGGTGTCTAGATTGATAGCATCGGATGTATTATTATATAATTCCACTAACGATCTTGCAAAACCGCCATCGGCATTCCCGAATGTATTGGCTTGTAAAATCATCAATCTTTCTGTTTGCTCCGATGGTTCCGGTTCATCAGTTATTTCAAACGGATCCCATTGACCAAAATTATGTTTTTTAGGAAACAAAATATCTTTTAAAGCCGCGTTAATCGGAAAATTATATTGAAAAATTCTAAAATCGTTGGAATTTACATCTGTATCTGTTAAAGATTTGCGCCTAACTGTTATTTGTTTTGATATGCGGTATTGATTTTGAATGTAAGAATAAGTTCCTTCAAGCCCTAAAATCTGATCGGTGTCGCTACGATCCGGTCTCCCTTCGTTAACAACGCCAACCATATCGATATAACCTGCCGCTTTTCCGCCTGCTCCGTTAACATTAAAAGGATTTTGAACGGTAAGCAAGTCTGCGCTTTCCATTAAAGCTACTTTAAATGCGCGGTTGCTTAAAATAAAATCATTTACATTTATATCTCCCGATTCATCTGTTATATTCAAGCCAGGTGAATTCATTGTTGAACGTCTTGGACCAAGTATAAGAAACGAATGATTCGGATTAATTGTTCCTTCCAGATCAATCTTTTCCCATTTACTGTCTTTGTCCGTGTCCGCGATTACTTTTGTTCCCGCGGCGTATTGAAGAGATATACCATTAAGATTAATGGGAGCATTACTGTTATTAAAAAGTTCAACAAAACTGTGCGTTACATTGCTCTCAGCGTCATCACCGCCTGAGCCAATCTGCAGAATAAGAAGTTTACCGGCATGAACGCTGGGAGTCCCGACATTAGTCGGCGGCAGATTATCATATTCACCGGCAGGTTCTTTAAAAGGATCCCAGCTTCCGGCGCTTGAGTTTCTCGGATAACGAACTTCTAATTCTTCATCGCTCATTCCGTCGCTTGCATATCTTGCGGCGATAAAGTCCGAAGAATTATCATCGGTATCGATTAAATTTTTTCTGCGGACAGCTTCCGACGCTGAATTCCGTGCGGGCGCTGTTTCGTATCCAAATATAAAATCGGCATCAATAGTATTAACTGCGCCGACCATATCGATATATCCGGCGATTTTTTTTCCGCTTCCGTCAATATCAAAAGGATTATCAGTGTTTAATTCCGCGTTTCCTTCGATAAGCGCGACTTTAAACGATCTGTTGCTTAACGAAAACGAAGGAGCGAAAATATCACCGTCATCATCATTCATTTTGTACCGGGCTTGCGCAGACCCTTGAAAATAACCTAAAACCAAAAATGATCCTTTGGCGGGTATTGTTCCGCTTAGGGGAATCGATTCCCACGGAATATCGTTAAATTCATTAAAATTAATCGCATAATATAAACTGATCCCGTCTAATCTAATCGCCCTTTCCGACTTATTATAAATTTCTACAAACGAATGAGTCGCACCGGCGGCGGTATTCGATGAGCCGTAAGCTTGTAAAATTAAAAGGTTTCCGGCGTACTGCTCTTTTTTATCGGACTTGCCGTCATCGCAGCCAATCAAAAATAAACCGGTCATTAAAACAAAAAGAATTAATCGCAGAGCAATTCTTATCTTTTTCATATCAACATCCTAAAAATGTACTTAATAAAAATGAAAAAACAACAGTAAACTACCGCTTTATAAAATAATAACCCTGTATCCGCCATAAATCAACGATAAAAAACAAGATTAAAATCATGTATTTATGCGGGAGAGTTATCTGATAACCATTTATCAAGTTCCGGAATAACAGAATCTTTATCAATTTTATCTATAACTCTGGATTTTTGTATCTTTTCCATAATTTTTGACATATCTATAAAATTCAAATTCCCAACTTTTTTAATTATTTTATCCGATGAAAATTCATACATTCCTGAACAGCAAATAAATCTGTCTTTACCGTCTAAAAAGCTATAAATTGACGATTCTATCAAGAAATCATCATACATTTTTCGATGCTCTGTATTAATAATTAAGTATCTGTCCTTTGATACCGAAATACATATGCAATGTTTTGTGCTGCGATAATTTATATCTCCCGAAACATCAATTATATTCACATCAGAAATTTGCGGCATTTTATAAAACCATGTTGTAAGAGGTCAATAATAATTCTTCTTTAAGCCAGTCTTCTTCGATAATATCTTCAAACGGAATCGGCGCACTTTCGTTATTGCCGCGATTAATGTAATTTTTCTTCCATGCAGGTTCTTCATGGTTTTTATTTTTAACTGAATTAAAATCCAATCCGGCATATTCATTTAGACCGAAACTCAACGCTTCCAAGTCTGTAACAGAAAAATAATCAGTTATCGGAAGTCTCTCCGCGGACAAAAAATTAACATTTCTTATAAAACCAAGACCCGGGTGTTTTATTTTTGCCGCATCATAAAGCCAGCTTGGAACAGTGCCGAATTCCATGGCAATATATGTGTCTCCGGTAATAGGGCGGCCGTATTTATTAAGATGATATTTCTCCGCAGAAAAAAGAATCTTCCAAATATTATACATATTCGACTCCCCATTTTGAATTATCCAAAGAATAGTTTCGATGGCTTTCTGCGTATTCATGTTAAACCGTATTGACATAACAGCTCCCGGTATTTTTATTTTTATTCATCGGCAAGTAATTAATATATTCCGCTAATATAAATATTTTATCATGATATATTGAAAAAATTCAATATTTCTCCTAATCTGTACGAATGTCATTTACTTTTTACAATACGCTTGGACGCGAAAAACAAGTTTTTAAACCATTAGATAACAATAAAAACGGAGCTGTTGTTGGTTTTTACGGATGCGGACCGACTGTTTATAATTATGCGCATATAGGAAATTTGCGCGCGTATGTGCATCATGATATTCTTGTGCGATCTTTAAGGCGCGCGGGTTACAATGTAAACCATGTGATGAATATTACCGATGTGGGACATCTTTCTGATGACGCCGACGACGGCGACGATAAAATGGTAAAAAGCGCCGAAGAACGCGGAAAAAGCGTTTTGGAAATAGCCGATTTTTACGAGCAGGCTTTTTTTAACGATACCGGCAGAATGAATATTACGCAGCCAAGCGTTATCTGCAAAGCGACCGGGCATATAACGGAAATGATCGAGCTTATAAAAAGAATCGAAAAAAACGGATTTACATACTTTGCGGGCGGCAATCTTTATTTCGATATTTCAAAGTTTCCTTCGTACGGAGAGCTCGCTCTGCTCAGGTTAGACGATCAAAAAACCGGCGCCAGAATAGAACAGGATGAAAATAAACGAAGCGCGGGCGATTTTGTTCTTTGGTTTACAAAAAGCAAATTCGAAAATCAGGCGCTTGTCTGGGATAGTCCGTGGGGACGCGGTTATCCCGGATGGCATATCGAATGTTCGGCGATGAGCATGAAATACCTCGGCGAAAATTTTGACATTCACGCCGGCGGCATCGATCATATACCGATTCATCACACAAACGAAATAGCGCAGAGCGAAGCCGCTACAGGAAAAAAACCGTGGGTGTCTTACTGGCTTCATAATGAATTTCTTGTTATGGACAAGAAAAAAGTGTCAAAGTCCGCCGGAAGTTTCCTTACACTTCAGTCTCTCATTGACGAAGGCTACGACCCTCTCGATTACCGTTACTTCCTGCTCGGAGGACATTATCGCAGCCAGCTTCAATTTTCTTTTGAAAGTCTGAACGGCGCGAAAAATTCCCGTAAATCTTTGACGGATAAGGTCAAAAATTTAATGGTAAAAATCGGCTATAACGGAATACGGTCTGGCACGAATTCGGCGGATTATCACGGGTTTGGGAAGGAAGTTTACAGTTATATAGAAGCATTTAATGCGGCGATTGAGGATGATTTAAATACACCCCGGGCTTTGGCGGAGTTGTGGGGGCTGCTGCGCGATGGACCAGCCTCGAAGGAAGCTCTGGAAGCTGTTTTTGATATGGACAGGGTTTTAGGGTTTGATTTGGAAAACGCGCTTAACAGCAAAGCCGAAGATGCCGCGGAAGACGCGGAGTTTGTCAAAGAAATCGAGGAACTCATCATAAAAAGAATAGAAGCCAAAAAAGCCAAAGATTTCCTGACAGCCGATAATATAAGACAAAGTTTAAAGGATCGTGGTATAATGCTGGAAGATAATCCCGGCGGGACAACCTGGCGCAGAGTATAACAATATAATAATGTAACATTCGGAGAAAAAGCTTGTTTAAAAATATAGAGGAACAGGAAGAGGAGCAGTTGGAAGGCGGCGAAAAGGGGGAAGCGGATATAAAGCCGAATCCCGCGGAAAAACTCAATTCTGTTGATTATAACCGCGAGTTTAAACGCCTTTATGACTCGACCTTTCAAATATTGTTCAGAGTGGCTTACAGGGTCACAAACAGCAGCGAAGCGGCGGAGGATCTTTGTCAGGAGAGCTTTTTTCGTTTATACGAAAAAAACATGGTATTTCCGAATCCTGAAGAGGCGAAATACTGGCTTATCCGCGTTGTAAAAAACGCCGCTTTGAATTATGCGAAACGCAAGGACAGGGAACGCAAAGCGTATCAGCGGGCATTCCGTGAGGATCACAGGCAGCAGGAAACAGGAGAGGGATTGCTTGTTAAAAAAGAAACAAGCGAAGAGGTGCAAGCCGCCCTTGAAAAACTGCCGGATAATCTTAGGATGGTGTTGATTTTAAAAGAATATGCCGAAATGAATTATAAAGAAATAGGCAGAGTTCTTGGCATTAGCGAAGGAAATGTTAAAGTGCGGGTTTTCAGAGCCCGCGAGCGGCTTGCAGGTCTGTTGGAAAATATATTGCCGGAAGAAAAGCCGCATACAGAGACTGAACAAGAGCGAGGTAAAACAAATGTGTCCTGATGTACAAATTCTTTCTATCTACAGAGATGAAGAGCTCCCCTCTCCATGGAAGGAAAAACTGGAAAGTCATTTAAACGAATGTTCCTGCTGCAGGAAAAAACTTGACGCCTTCGGTAAATTAACCGAAAAACCGGCATCTGACGAACAGGAAATAATAGAATCAGTAAAAAACAGAGTTTGGCGCAATCTTCAATCCAGAAAACAATTCCAGCCTCGTATTGTCAAAAACGATAATTCATCAAATTCTTCAAGAATATGGCAGAAAAAACTTTCGATTCCGCTTCCCGCGGCGGCAGCGGCGGCGGTTATTATCACGCTTATTACCGTTATGTGGCTTCGCGGCGGAGAAAATAATAACAGCGGATTCGCGCAGCAGCAAAATCCTTACGACAGAACAGGTTTTATGCTTGCGGCTGAAGACGATGATATACCGGGCATTATGCCTGTTTCGGATATAAACGGCGTTCTTCAATATTTGGATTCAAGCGGCTCAGAAATAATCATTTTAAGGCTGCCCGAAAACAAGAGTTTTTCCAGAACCGGAGAACCCGCAATTTTAAGAGCCGCCGATTTTCAGCAGAGCGAGCTGGGAGACGGTTCGAGAAACAGGGGCACAAGAAGCAGGAGGCAGCAATAGGATGATTCGTTCCTTATGCCTTGTCAGTTTTTTTTGTATTCTAACAGGCACTGTCACCGCGCAGCAGCAAACAGGCACAACAAGCGGCAGCGCGGATACAAGAATGGAACACGGACTGCGAAGACGAGCGCTGGAAATTAATATTAATACAAGAACATTTGATGACGGACAGATTGTAATTTGGGAACAAACCGAAAAACGAATAACGCTGCCCGGCAACCCTGTCAGCATAAAACTTGTCGGTTCCAACCTGGTGGTTGCCGTTCAATTTACGCCTTTTATCCGCCGTCAGGGAAATGTGCTTGTCGCACAGGGGCAAATCTGGATCGACAATCAAGGCAGCGGCGTAAGTCATTACACATCGATACAGACAATTCCGATGGATTTTAACGAGCCGATTTATTTTTATCCCTTGGGTACTTCAAATTCTTCGATAGAAATAATTGTAACCGTAAATCCTTACACAGAAACCGATATTTCCGATGCATCCTCCGGCGCTAATGAGAATTAAAAAATTAATTTTTATATTGATAATATCCGCTTTAATAATTTCGTGCGAAAATAACGCTCCCGTTATAAACTCGATCGATCCGAAAATCGGCAGAATGGGAGAATTTATAACTCTTACGGGAAGCAATTTTGGGCAGTCGCGGGATGAATCTTACGTGACGATAGCGGGCATTTCGCCGACAAATTCGTCATACAGCATGTGGAATGACGGGCAGATAATTGTCAGAGTTCCCGAGCTTGGAGAGTCGGGGCTTGTTTATGTTCATTCAAGAGGAAAAAAAAGCAACGGCGTGTTGTTTTCAAATTCAATTTCTATACCAAGACCTGTTGACGGCGACGATTTCGGGCTGGAGCCGAGAATTGTTTCGGTAAGTCCGCAGTCGGGTTCTCCCGGAACAGTGATAACAATTACAGGAAGAAATTTCGGTATATCGCGGGAAAATTCATTTAATGCGATGTCGGGCGTATTTTTTTCGTGGGATTATGATTCGGGAAATTTTAATCCGTACGCTATAAGGGAACCCGAATATATCGAAGTGTCTGACGCTGAACTAGGCTACGAATCATGGAATACGCGCGAGATACGAATCCGCCTGCCTGACGGAGCTGTCAGCGGAAACCTCAGAGTAACAACGCCTCAGGGAAAATCGCTGCCTGTGTTTTTTGATGTTACAGGCAAACCGGGCAGTAAAACTTTTAAAGAAAAAAGGATTTATACCATAAATTATTCCGTTGACATTAAAGTTAACGAAGCATCAAGACCCAACACTTTATACCTTTGGATTCCGAAACCGATAACGTCATCATCACAGAGAAACGTGCATCTTGTTTCGCGTAACGCAGAGCCGTTTTTAGAAAATCACCGCGGCGTAAGCCTTTTTAAACTTGATAATTTAAGCACTGGCGCGAATCATTCGATTAACTTGTCTTACCGCGTCGAAGTTTATTCCGTTGAATCGAGCATCAGGCAGACTGTCAGGCAGGAAACTACTCCTCTTACCTCGATGTATACGCAAAGTTCGGTTTTAATCCCTTCCGAGCATCAGCAGATAAGAAACGCGGCGGCTTCAATTACGGGAAGAGAGCAGAATCCGTACTTAAAAGCAAGAATGATATATGACTGGATTATAAGAAATATGCAGCTAACAAATTATCAGCAGCCCGCAGCCGATCTTGTTTCGTCGCTGGAACAAAGACAGATGACTCCTTATACAGCGGCTCTTCTTTTTACGGCAATATCCCGCGCCGCCGGAATTCCCTGTATTCCTGTCGCCGGCGTTTTGATTGATCAAAACGGGCTTACAACGCGCCATTATTGGGCTGAGTTTTGGATAAACGGCTTTGGCTGGGTTCCGGTTGATCCCGCGATGGGAGCGGGTACGGTATCGGAAGGAGAACTGCGCGATAATTTTAATTTTTATTTTGGAAATATCGATAATCAGCGTATAGCTTTTTCGAGAGGCGAAATTCTGTTATCTCAAATGGAAAGCAGAGGCAGAATTTTATCGCATCCGCAGTCATATTCGCTTCAGAACATTTGGGAAGAAGCGGCAGGCGGACTTGAATCTTATACCAGCCTTTGGGGAGATATAATAATCATCGGGATTTATAATTAAAGGAGACTTATATGGTTACTGTAATTTCATTGGGCGGTTCTATAGTTGCGCCTTCTCAGGTAGACATTGAATTCGTAAAAAATTTTACGGCTCTTATCCGTTCGTTTATCGAAGCTGATTCTGACAGACATTTTATTTTTGTAGTTGGCGGCGGCGGACCTGCCCGCCATTATCAGGGCGCATACAGAGAAATTTCAGCTAACGGTAAATTCATCAGCGATGAAGCGGACTGGGTAGGAATAATGGCGACAAGATTAAACGCTCAGCTGATAAAAGCCGTTATGTGCGAATGGTGCAATCAGGAAGTAATAACAGACCCGACCGATGTTCCTCCCATGACAGGTCATGTGCTTGTAGCCGCCGGATGGAAACCCGGTTTTTCGACGGATTATGACGCAGTGCTGCTTGCGGAGCGTTTCGGCGCCGACATGGTAATAAATCTTTCCAATATCGAACAAGTCTACACAGCCGATCCAAAAAAAGACGCTGACGCAAAACCAATCGAAAAAATTTCTTGGGCTGATTTCCGCGCAATGGTCGGCGACGAATGGGTTCCCGGAAAAAATGTTCCTTTCGATCCGATAGCCAGCCGCCATGCCGAAAAAATCGGCTTAAAAGTAATCTGCGCCGGAGGAAAAAATCTGGAAAACTTCCGAAAAATCCTTAACGGCGAGGAATTCTTCGGTACGACGATACAATAAAAATTAATTATTTCTTTACCGTAACGGAGACTTCCATTACCCTTTGTTTTATTACCTTTAAAACTTTAATG